>Ga0315282_10001322_pt1 | contig 47019 bp, 29 predicted proteins | sample YL17G07_20_MG_FD_203693 | JGI IMG/M metagenome (GOLD analysis project Ga0315282, IMG submission 203693) | Sediment microbial communities from Yellowstone Lake, YNP, Wyoming, USA - YL17G07_20 | ecosystem: Environmental > Aquatic > Freshwater > Lake > Sediment | place: USA: Wyoming | collected...
GCGAGGGAACGGAGTTCGGGTGAAGGAGATAGTCCAGCGCATCATGGTGATGCGCACGCATCAAGACGTGGCGGAGGTGAATGGGAATCGAACCCACCCGGGACCCTTTCGAGCCCCACACTGGTTTTGAAGACCAGGAGCACCACCAGGCGCCAGTCACCTCCGCATCAGCCGCCCTTCACCGAATTATAGAACATCATGACGGGCGAGCCACCGAAGGAAATCGCCATCCACGCCGCCTCGTCGATCTCCTCCTGGGAAAACCCCATGCTCCGGGCCTTCTTGATGTGGGCTTTCACGCACGGCTCGCACCTGGCAAGCACGGAAAGGGCAACGGCGACGGCCTGCTTGGTCGCCGCGTCGAGAGCCCCCGGCGCACCCGTGCTCTTCATGAACTCCTTGAAGTTGCGCTCGATCTCCGAGACACCCGAAGCGGCCCCGTGAGCGACGTGGCCGCCTGCTTCATCCCCTGAGCAACAGCTCTTCTCTTCGGTTCCCATTTCGGCGTGACCTTTCTGGCGTGATGGACCGGAGGCTGGATTGGTTCCTGTGTCCGAGCAACACACCTCCTCGGAGCCGGCACAGCATGTTTCCGCCGGCAGGGCGGCAGAGGCCGCCTTTGTGGCAGGCGCAGTCTCCCCTTCCGGTATGGGACGGGTTCCGCGGGTGCTCAGGAGAATGCGGCCCGAGCCAATGCCTGAAACCCTGCCGATGATCGCGGAGTCGGACAGCCCCGCACCCTTGAGCCGCTCCAGAAGCGGTTTCGCTTTTGCTTTCGGAAGCACAATCAGGAGTCCGCCCGAGGTCTGGGGGTCAAGACAAATATCGAGCATCGCGGGCTCGACACCCGGACCCGGCAACACCTGTGCTGCCGACGATTCCCTGTTCCGCTCGACGCCCCCGGGAATGATCTCTGCGGCCGCGCATTCGAGAACACCCGGGAAGAGCGGAATGTCATCCCAGACGATCTCCACGTCCACCTTGCTGGACGAGGCCATTTCGGCCAAGTGCCCGATGAGACCGAAACCGGTGACGTCGGTGCAGGCGTGTGCCTCGAATTCCAGCATCAGTTCCGAGGCGGTCTTGTTCAGGAGGGTCATGGAGCGCGCCGTGGCTTCCGTCGAACCGGCAGGGGCACGGTCAATCTGGGCCGCAAACGCGATGACACCCGTGCCGATCGGCTTGGTGAGAACCATCACATCCCCGGGTCTCGCACCGGCGTTCGTCGTCATCCGCTCCGGGTCGATCAGGCCGGTCACCGCGAAACCCGCCTTGATCTCTTCGTCCTTGATGCTGTGTCCGCCGATAACCGGAACCCCCGCCTCGGTCATCTTGTCGATCCCGCCCCGCAGGATGTCCCGCATCACACTGTCTGGCACCGTGCCCGTCGGGAAACCGATCACGGAAAGGGCGGTGATGGGTCGGCCGCCCATCGCGTAGACGTCGCTGAGGGAATTCGCGGCGGCAACCTGTCCGAACGTGTACGGGTCGTCCACCGAGGGCGAGAAGACGTCCACCGTCTGGACCAGTGCCATCCCGTCGGAGAGTTTGAAGACGCCGGCATCATCCCCGGCCGCCATGCCCACGAGAACGCGCGGGTCATCGAGAGAAGGTAGTCCCCTGAGCGCGTTCTTCAGGGTCGCCTGGTCGATCTTCGAGGCGCACCCGGCTTTCTCGACCAGATGTGTCAGACGCACGGGGCCGGACGGGGCCTCCAGCCGCTCCCCCGCACAGAGACACACGTCCTTTTCTTTGAGCAATTCGCAGGGGCAGGCCTTCTTCGGGTCGCAGATGCAGTGACCCAGACGCATCGAACGCTGCATGATACGTTTTCGCTTGGCCAGATCTTTCATGAGGGCATTCCGGAGCATGAGTTCGGACGGCAGAGCATTATACCTCGAGCAGAGTGACCCTTCAAGCGCTCACCGGCGAAAACGGGGGCTTGCACCGGTACGAGACGATCTGGTCTAGATCCCCACGGCGTTCCGCATTTCCCTGAGGTGCGAGAGCGGCGTGCTCGGGATGACGCCGCACGCCGGAGCGAGAAGACGGACCCCGCCATCGAGGAGCCGTCGGCAGCTCCGCTGGACCGCAACGGTCGGACCCGCCCTCAGCAGAAAGGCGTCCACGTTGCCCATGACCGCCCAGGGAGGGTGTTCCCGGGCAAGCCGGACAATATCAACCATGCTGTCGAAACTCACCGCCTGGGCGCTGAGCTCGAAGAGTTCCCCTTGAATTGCCTCGACGTCGCCGCAGATGTGCAGGATGACCTGGAGACCTTCCGATTGCAGTCTGCGGATCATCCGCTGAAGGCACGGCAGCACGAACTTGCGGAAGAGCGGTCCGCCGAGAATCTCGCCCGTCGCCGTCGGCTCGGCAATGCACAACACCTCCACGCCCGCTTCCTTCTGCAGCACACCGAAAGCCGTCAGGTCCCGAGTGACGCGGTCCATGGCACTCAGCAGGACGTCCGGCTTGCGCCGGGTCCATCGGAGGACCATCAGCGGGTCCGTGAGCATGCCCAGGAGGGAAAAGGGACCCACGAGGTTGCCGACCAGAGGAAGTTCCGTCCGGAGGTTCTTCGCCGTCCCGAGGGCCCTGAGCAGTGTCCGGGCGCGACCTCGCTGGAAGTCCGGAGACGGAAGCTCGCCCGTCCCGTCACCCGGGAGAATCGGACGGGTGACCTTCGGCTGCACCGCCGCGTTCCCCAGGTCCACTTGGGCGCCATACGCCTCGGCCTCGACGGTCATGCAGAAGGGCATGGCGAGGTTGTCAAAGCCGGTCGCCTCCTGCATGGCGAGTGCCAGGCGGAGCATCGCCCGTTCATCACGGTGGGCCTCCGGCCAGGCCACCCCTGCGGCAGCCATGACCTCGGTGACGGCCAGGCTCATCATCCCGCCCGGGCAGACCACGGCGGGACGGTCGGAGCGGTCTCCGCGGAGGATGGCAAGGAGTCGCTCGCGGGAGTTCATGGTCTTCCCGCCCGAGCGGCCGGCTCTCTTTCGACGGGAAAAGCAGTACACGCGTTCATCCGGCACTCCGGGCGGTCTCGATGAGCGCCATCAGGTTTTCGGGCGGGGTTTCCACCGGCACCTCGCAACCGGAGGCCAGGATGAACCCACGAGGGCTATCTCCACAGTCCTCAATACATTTCTCGGCCTCACGACGGACGGCCTCCGGGGTGCCGCCAAGGAGTGTCTCGGCCGGCCGGACGTTCCCCATGATGCACACTTGCTTTCCCACCTTCTCCTTCGCTTCGAGGAGTTCGATCTGGTCGATGCTGAGTGCCGCGGCTCCGGAGCTTGCCATCAGGTCGATGATATGCGAGGTCCGGCCGCAGATGTGCAGGATCGGCGCCATGTTCAGGGAAGCGATTTTCTTGAGGACGCGCACGAGTCCGGGCAAGGCGAAGTCTTCGAAGGCGTCACGGCTCAAGACGGAGCCGGACGCCACCGGGTCCACCAGCACCGGAATGCCGCCCGCCTCGGCGACCGCTTCGGCAAAGTCCTCAGCGAGCTTGGCGCTCCTGTCGAGAAGTGTATACGCTAGCGTGGGATTCTTGTACAGGTCGCGCGCGAGAGCCGCCGTGCCCCGCAGCGCCGCCGCCGTCGAAAAGGGTGCCGAATAGCAGCACGACACGAACACCTCGTCCCCCACCTCCTTCACGCAGTGACGGACGGCCGCAAGATACACCGGAAGCCGACCGGCCCGTCGGGCGTCCACCGGCTTGAGCCGGTCGGCATCCTCCGGTCCAGCGACTACCGGGGTCTGGACCCGGGGGACGTCGTCCTGGGGGAAATGGAGTTTCGTCCCCATGGCCTCGGCGAGGATGGCGGTGTCGGAGAAGATGGTAATGAGATCCTGCCCGTACCGGCGCCAGGCGGCAACGTGCGCCCGGCCCATCACCTCTCCGTCGGTGGCGTGTTCTTTGATGGTGACCCCGATCACGCGGGCCGCGTGGTTCAGAATCAGCGGCACACAGGAAACGTGATCCACCGGTTTGCCGGAAAGGAATGCCCCGATCCTTTCTCTGGGAGTCATTGTGCTTTTCATTTCACGACCTCTTGCCAAGCGTTCGCGATGCGGACGGCGTCCATGGCGTTTGCCCCGTAGGCATCGGCCCCGATCTTCCGTGCAAAGGCGGCCGACACCGGCCCTCCGCCTATCATGACCCGGAACGAGTCCCTGAGACCGGCCTTCTTGAGTCCCTCCACGAGTCGGGCCATTCCCGGCATGGTGGTGGACATCAGGGTCGACAGGGCGACGATGCCCCGCCCCAGTTCCCGGGCCTTCTCGACGAACGCCGAGACGGGGACGTCGTTTCCCAGATCGTGAACGGGATACCCGGCGGCGTCCAGCATCAGCTTGACGATGTTCTTCCCGATGTCGTGGATATCTCCCTCGATGACGCCGATGACGACGGGGGAACGACCTCCCCCGCGCTCCGACTTCAGATGCGGCCGCAGCACGTCGATGGCCGCATACATCGCGTCGGCACAGAGCAGGATCTCGGGAACGAAATAGATCCCCTTCTCATACTTGTCACTGACCACCTCCATGCCCTTGGAGAGTCCCCCGGTGATGGCCTCGTAGGCATCGATGCCTTCCGCCAGTGCGTGGTGGGCGCAGCGGACGGCGGCCCTCTCGTCCATCCGGTCCACCGCGTCAGCCAGCGCCGCGAGGATCTGACGCCTTTGCGTCTTCAGCTGTTTCGTTGACATTCTCCGTCCTTTCCAGGATCGACCCGATATGTCCACCCGGCAGATTCATGCCGGGGGGCAAGGAAGACTCTCCCGCCGTACAAAAAAGCGGGGGAGGAAATTCAAGTTTCCTCCCCCGCCGGCATACGCCGTGTTGTCCTTCAGTCGGTCGTCTCCCAGCGCTCGTCCAGTTGCCATTGGAACGGTCCGACGTTCGGCTTCAATTCAACCTTGAACTTGCCCGCAAATCCGCTTGGTACTCGCCACGAGTACACGCAGGAGCTGCCTCACCCATACTCGAATTTGCCCTCGGCCAGGACCTTGCTATTCTCGTCCAGGATCCTGAACGTCGGGGGGGGCACCTTCAGCTTGTCCATGTACACCGCGGACGAGTACACCTCACCCGTCTTGCCCTGGATGACCAGACCTATGGGAACGACCTTGCCCTTGTCCGTCATCTGCGTCTGATAGATGTACGCCTTGACGGCGAGAGGCGGTCCGACGTCCAGAACCGTCGTTTCACCCTTGGTCACCGTAAAGCTGGAAAGGCCGCCGAGCGTCTTCAGGCACTCCAGCTTCCATACCCTGCCCGACTTGGCGAGTGTCATCAGGGTGAACGACTTGGGACTGTAGGTGCCCTCGGGCAAGGCTACACCCTTGGAATTGACGACCCGGGTTTCCCCGCTGACAAACGTGAGCTCGAGCGCCATGTTCTTGTCGGACAGTTTGACGATGCCGGTGGCCCTGGGCGCGGCGTATGCTGCGCCGGCAACGACAAGGGCAACGACGGCCACCAACACTGCGAGTTTTCTCATGGCACTGCCTCCAAAGCAGCGGTTCCAAGTTCGCCAACGCGACGGACGGCGTAGAGCTACCTCTTGGGTGGCTCATCCGAATAGCTTAATCTATCTTATACCAGGATCCGGCGCCTGTCAACTCAAACGGGCCGAAATTCGCTTTGACTTCGACTTGGAACTTTCCCTTGAAATTCTGGGGTACCCGCCACGGGTACGAACAGGAACCCCCTCACCCATATTCAAAGGAGCCCGTTTGGAGGACACGCCCGGATTCACTGAGAATCCTCAGCTCGGGAGCCGGCTGTTCTTTGTCGCCCTTCATGACCGCCGCGCTATATTCCTCGCCGGCCTGCCCCAGAATCATTAGACGAACGTACGCTTGGCCCGGTTCAGTCTGCACCTCCGTTTTTGCGGTCAGAGGCGGACCCATTTTGATCGAAAGTGTCTGGCCCGCAAGGACTTCGAACATTCCCAGTTTTTCCGAGTCGCTGCAGTCGCCCCTCAGCGTCCACTTGGCCCCCGTCCCGTCGGTCCGGCTGAGCCACGCCACCTTGGCGCTGTACTTGCCGGCGGCGAGTTGCCACTTTCCGTCCGCGCCGGACAGCCGGTGTGCGCCGTTTTCCGACCAGAGCAGCAGTTCCGCTCCGACCTGCCCCACATCGAGTGTCCCCATCCTGGGCTCCGCTTTTTCGATCTCGACGGCCGACCCGTCGCCGGACACCTTGAGCGAATAATAGACGTCCTTGACACGGAGCATCTTCGGCAGCGGCTGCACCGCTCCCGCCTCGTATGCCTCGCCAAGTGCGCGTTCGGCGCTGCGGCATATGGCAAAAGTTTCATATTCCACGCCTTCGGGCCCCGCGGCGGTCGGCAGTGTAAAAGTCTTGTCATAGCGGCCGTCGAAGTTGCTGTCCACCACGGCCACTTGGTAGTCCTGTCCCCCCAGCCGCACCTGGCCGCTCATCAACCCCGCCGGACAAATGCGAAGAAAGGACGCACCATACGCCATGATATTGAGCCGCGTCTCTGCGCCTTTCTCACCGCCCGCGACGGAGACGGGACCAAACGTGAGCGCTCCACCGATCAACTCGAGACCCTCGCCCTTCTTTCCGGTCGCCGCCTCAAAGGGTTTCTCGTCGGAGAGGTTACCATCCCGGTTCGTGTCGACATACAGCTTCGGGGGTTTTGACCCATCGAGGGCGAACAAGACGTCCTCCTGGCCGAGCCGGACCTGGAAGTACGTCCCGCCGCCGACGAAGTCCTTGGGAACACCCTTCAGTTGCCCCGGTTTGGCCTCCAGCGCCCTGACAAATCGGCCCGACGACATCAGGAGGTAAGATTGGTCACCTCCGCTCGGCTCGTATTTGAGCGGAAATCTCCCCTGTGCGGGGACGAGGGAAGGCGTGCTGATGACGAGCAGAACGGCCGCAAACGTCGCTATTCCTCGCTTCATGCGAGTTCCCCCGAAAAAGGAAGGTCTGGCAGCTTTCGATTACAATATATTCCTATCTGCGGCGAAAGTCAATACGAGAAACACAGGAAAGGGCCTTTTTTGAACTGAACGGCCGACACCTTGATTTCGCCTTCCACTCACGTTAGAATGCCGCGGTATCGTGTAGGGTGACTTTGCGTCTCCCGTACGTCGGCCGGATGGTGTGTGCGAAAGGACGGTAGCCATGGCAGCGGCGAACGAGAAGCTCCTGAGAAACATCCCTTCTGTGGAGGTTCTCCTCCAGGACCCGGAGATGAAGAAACTGGCCGGCGAAATCCCCCGGCGGCTCGTGGTCGAGTCGGTCCGGGCCGGAGTGGACCATGCCCGCAAACGCCTGCTCGAGGCGCCTCCTTCCGAGGTTTCCGAAAGCGCCGTCCGCCGGGCAATCCTCGCCGAGGCCAAGGAACAGATTGCCGCCCTGACCAGGCCCCATTACCGCAAGGTCATCAACGCCACGGGCATCATCCTGCACACGGGGTTGGGACGCGCGGTGCTCGCGTCGAGGGCACTACGCCAGATCCAGGAAGAACTCTCCGGGTATTCCCTCCTCGCACTTGAGACCGAGGGCGGCAAGAGGTCGAAGCGTGACGAGCGCATCGAGTGGCTGCTCAAGCTCCTGACCGGCGCCGAGGCCGCCACCGTCGTCAACAACAACGCCGCCGCCACCATGCTCGTCTTGAGCACCGTCGCCAGGGGCCGCGAGGTCATCGTCTCCCGCGGACAACTGGTCGAGATCGGGGGCTCGTTCCGTCTGCCCGAGGTCATGGCCGCGAGCGGCGCAAAACTCGTCGAGGTGGGAACCACCAACAAGACCCATCTGAGGGACTATGAGAACGCCATCAGCGAGAACACGGCCGCCATCCTGCGCGTGCACCCCAGCAACTACAAGATCGTCGGGTTCACCTCGGAGGTGCCGCTCGAGGAGCTGGTGAAGACGGCGCACGCCCGGGGACTGCTGCTCATCGACGACGTGGGTGCAGGTGCCCTCATCGATTTCTCCCGCTTCGGTTTCCAGAAGGAGCCCACGCTGCCGGAGTCGATCGCGGCCGGAGCGGACTTGGTGCTGTCGAGCGCCGACAAACTCATCGGAGCCTCTCAGGGCGGCATCATTCTCGGCAGGGCCGATCTCATCGATGCGATACGCCGAAATCCGATTGCCCGGATGGTGCGCGTGGGCAAACTTACCCTGGCGGTCCTCGAGGCCACGCTGATGCTCTTCCTGGACGAGTCGCTGGCCCTGCGCGAGGTCCCGACGCTCCGGATGCTCTCCCGCACGCTTGCGGAAATCACCGAGCAGGCCGAGCGCATCGCCAGTGCGATTCGAAGCCGCGTCTCCGGCGCGTCGGTTTCCACGACCGAAGGCTTCTCCCAGATGGGCAGCGGCTCCTTGCCCGAGCAGAACCTCCCGACGCGTCTGGTGGCCGTCGAGCCGAAGTCCATGAGCCCGGATGCACTGGCGCTCAGGCTGCGCAGTCAGCCCACGCCCGTGTTCGCACGCATTCAGGACGACAGAGTGCTCCTCGACCCCCGCACGCTCCTCGATGGGGAAGAGAAGCTCCTGGTTGACGTCGTGTTGGAGAGCCTCCAGACGGCAGGCTGCGGCTGAAATGGAAAGTCGACAGATCAACGTCACCCTCGGCACCGCGGGTCACATCGACCACGGGAAGACCGCGCTCGTGAAGCTCCTCACGGGGTGTGAGACCGACCGTCTCAAGGAGGAGAAGGAGCGCGGGATGTCGATTGAGCTCGGGTTCGCCCCATGCACCGTCGGCGACCTCGAGGTCGGCATCGTCGACGTCCCCGGACACGAACACTTCATCAAGACCATGGTCGCAGGTGCCACGGGGATCGACGGCGTCATCCTCGTGGTGGCCGCCGACGACGGCGTCATGCCCCAGACCCGCGAACACCTCGACATCATGACGCTCCTCGGGGTGGCTCACGGCATCATTGCGCTCACCAAGGTCGATCGCGCGGCGCCCGACCGCATCGCACAGGTCACGGACGACATCCGCACGCTCACGCGCGGAACCTTCCTGGAAGCCGCACCCATCCTCCCCATCTCCAACGTCACCGGCGACGGTTTCTGGCCGTTCCACGCGGCCCTCACGGCCCTCGTCGGCTCCATCCAGCCCAGGAGCATCGACGGGGTGTTCCGGCTCCCCGTCGAGCGTGCTTTCTCGGTCAAAGGCTGCGGGACCGTCCTGAGCGGGATCCCGGTCTCCGGCTCCGTGCGGCTCGGAGATGAGGTCGTCCTTCTCCCGGAGGGCCTCGAGGGGCGCATCAACGGCATCCAGGTCTACGGACGCGAGAGCGATATCGCCCGGTCGGGTCAGTGTGCGGCGCTCAACGTGCGACACTGGGAACACGGGGCCATCCATCGGGGCGACACGGTGACGGTTCGGGGGTACTTTTCGCCCCAGGAGTGGTACGTATGCGAGCTGCGCGTCCTCGCTCACGAGGGTCTTTTCCTCAAGACGGGGACGCGCGTCAAGTTCCACACCGGGACCTCGGAGGTCCCCGCGTCGCTTTACCTGATGGAAGGGGACATGGTCCGCGCGGGCGAGGAGTGCCTGACGCAACTCAGGATGCAGGAGCCGCTGGTCGCCGGTCCCGGCGACCGGTTCATCGTGCGTCTCGAATCGCCGCCACAGACGGTGGGCGGCGGCCGGATCATCGAAGCCGTCGGGGCAAGGCTCAAGCGGACGCGTCCGGCGGCCCTCGAAGACCTCAGGGAGCGGGCACGGGCGATCCGCAGCGACAAAGACTTCGCCGAATACTGTCTCAAGACCGCGGAACCACCCGCCCTGGAGGAAGTCGACCTTTCCACCCGGACCAAGACCCGGCCTGTGCGGCTGAAGGAAATCCTCCGCGAGCTGACGGAGGCCGGACACGTGATCGAAGTGGCGAAGGGCGTCTACATGCACCGGCAGGCCGCCGGGCACTTGGAGCAACGTATCCTCCAGGTGCTCGCCGATTTCCACCGCACCTCACCCGAAAGTCCCGGAATGACCTCGACACAGCTCCTCGAGTCCCTCAAAGCCGAGAAGACCGTTCTCGCCCACGCGGTGAATTCCCTGAAAGAGCAGGGGAAGCTCGTGGAGAGGAACCAGCGGCTAGCGCTCGCCGAGCACCGGGAGGAGTATTCGGAGGAGGAGCGGAAGCAGATGGACGCGGCGGAAGCCCTTTTCCGCCGACGCCTGTTTCAGCCGCCCGATAGTGCGGAGGTCGCGCGGGAGCTCCGCATCGATGCGGGAGCCGTCGAGCGCGTCCTCCGCATCCTCGTCGAGCACGAGCGGCTAGCGCCGGTCGCGGAGGACCTGCTGTTCCACCGCGAGGCGGTCGACCTTGCCCGACAGAGACTCACCGACTTCATCCTCAAGGAGGGCGAGCTCGAGAGCGTGAGGTTCAAGTACCTGCTGGATACGACGCGGAAGTTCGCCATCCCGCTCCTCGATTACTTCGACCGGATCGGCGTGACCCTGCGTCGCGGCAACACCCGCTACCTCAAATCCTCGGGGAGATAAGACCCCGGCGTCTGACGCAGTTAATTAGGGACAGTCACCTATTATTTGTCGGCGTTATCCCAATGGTTCAGGGCCACGTTGAAGCCATCCCTAGGCCTTACGCCAAATCCACGTCTCATCAGACAAATAATAGGTGACTGTCCCTAATTAACCTGGGTGTTTCCATTTTCCCCACAGGATTGAGGTGGATGAGATGAACAACACCGCAATAACTGTGCAGCCTTTGAGTTGGCCGGAATCAATTCGGCATCCGACCGCGCTGCACAAATTCCTCATGGGGTTCCCTCTGCTAGGGCCCGATAAACTCGCTTACCGTAGATTCAGAGAGGAGGTGGCAACCAGACCGGACGATTGCCTGGCTTTGTGGAAGGAGGACGAGCGGACCCTCAACGTGCGAGACAGGGTCTTTGACATCCTGGAAAAGGATATGCGGTGGAAAAGCCGGAAATTCATCCCGGCGGATACGTGTGATATTCTGTTCTTCGACCCGGGGATTCTATACAAAGGCGAGGATGCTGGGTTGGCGTTCATGAGAATAGGGGATCTGTTTCGGGGAAGCGTGCGGGACCTGTTCGGGCGCGACGGGGAGAAGTTGAAGACCGTGACGTTGGGTGAGTTGGTGGACAGGATTGCCCAAAGGAGAACCGAGCCGGTCAACGGCAGCCTTCCCGCGACAGAGAGGATCGACCGGAAAGCCAGAGAGCGGATGGCGGCGGCGATTCGGTCTTATATGGACGGAATGACGACCGTTTCTCAATTGGACGATGTTCTTGCCGAGGTGATGAAAACCACTCAAGACAAGACGGTCGAGAGCATCCGGCAGGCGCTATGGCATCTCACCACCGGCGTCGTCAAGGATGGCAAGATTGTCGCCTCCAAGGAGGACTGGGACCATTTCAACCGCCTGGTGCTTCTCCTTGATTCCGACGGCGAGATGGAGGTCGTCAAGGGCCGCCGACGATGGCGTATTGGCCAGTGCATCGCAGTGCTCTGCTTGGTTGGGTTCCTGTATATTGCGTTTCAAACCGGCTTTGGGGAGCACCTCTTCTTCTACGCGACGCCGTTCGGCGCGGTGTCCATGATCCTTGTGTGGTTTGCCTCTCGCCAGCGCAAGAGAGAGACGGCGACAGAACCTTTCCCTTCCGTTGACAGCCTCCTTTCCGTGCGCCGGCAAGTGCCTGGCTTCACCATGGCCGAATATCCCAAGACACTGACCGGCAGGAGGATTCGCGAGCCGTTCATCGAAACACTCTTCGACAAGTTCATGTTGATTCCCTTGGGGTTGGTGTGGTTGATGTGTTCGCCGTTGCCGCTCTTCTTCCAGATGTTGCCGCGCAGGGAAAGAGAAACAAGAATCAGGATGCCCAAACCAGAGGGTGAGAAAGACGAGCACCTGCGGGGTTCTTGACGGCGGGAATAGGGGTATTCACTCTCTCTCTGAAGGTCCAGTTTACCTCCCTCTTATCGCATCCTCGTAGGCGGCCAGGGTTTCCCGGGCTACTGCATCCCAGGTGTAGGTCTCGAGGACCCGCTCGGCCAGGCCCGGCGGGGGAGAGGATTCCAGAGCTTTCAGAACAGATGCCTTGAGCTCCGTCGCATCCTCATTCGAGAAATAGGCGACCTCGTCGCGGAAGTACTCGCGTATCGGCGGACAGTCGGGGACGACGAGGTTACACCCCATCGCGGCGGCTTCGAGGTTGGCGAGGCCGGGGGTCTCGAAGCGGCTGGGACAGACGTGCACCTTGGCGGCACACATGAGTTCCAGGACCTTCTCCCCGGGCAAGCGTCCGAGGAATCGGAAGTTTCTGCCCGCCATGAGCCGACACCACTGGTAGTACGGTTTCTGGAGGAATCTCCCTTCCCCGACGAAGGTCACCGGGACATCCGTTTTCCTGAGCGCCCGGATGAGGAGCATCTGGTTTTTGCGGACGTCAAAATGCCCGACGGACAGGACGCCGCTCCGCCTTTCGGCGACCATTCGCGTCTTGACCTTCCGGCAGAGATCGGGATCAATGGCGTTCGGAACGACCCGCAAGCGGGGCCCCCCCAACGCGATTCGTCGCGTCCGGGGACCCCTTCCGGGTCGCGCCGACTCCGTCGGGAGGAACTCGGCCTCCGAGCGGGAGTTGGGCAGAACGACACTGGCGTGGGCGAGGATCTCCTCACGGCACCATTCCCAGCCTTTCCTGAGAACGAGAAGAATCGCGCGATGTTCCGCGGCGCTCCGGGTCCCCAACAGGCGAGCGAGGTTCTTGAGGTCGGCCGCCGACCGTCGCACCTCGCCCGGCCTCGACCTGTCCGCCCGCGCGGGAGGCCCCCAAACGCGACTCATTGCGTTTGGGGACCCCACATCGTGCGGCCAGTATATGGGGGAAAGGACAAAAGGCTTCCCCTGTCTCTCTGCGTTGAGGAAATGCGGAAACGTCTCGTGCAAGCGTTCCAGGTGATAGAGATGCACACAATCGAAGAGGGAGAGGTCGGCGCCCGGGTCCGAGGACACCGTCACCTCCACACCAAGCCGGCGAAGTGCCGATGCGGTTTCCTCCACCTGGACGGTGTCGCCGCCCGGACTTGTGTACAGGTCTCTCCGCACGGCAAAGAGCACCTTCACATTCGCCTTCCTCATCCCGTTATCACCCAGGGCTGCCATAGTTCTCAAGCCGACCATGAGGAGAAAAGGGATCGGGAGCCTTGCAATCCGCGCTGCTGACCCCTTTTCTCTTCACGGCAAAACTCCACCGTGGAGCATAAAATGCGTTCAGCCCGCGACACGTCCGGCAGATCCTTTTCCTCCCTGACCTCCCTGTACGGAATACCCAGCTCTTCAAATCGAATGCGGTTTGACCTGAAACGGCCGAAATACACGACCACCGGTCCTGCCGTCCCGGAAAGGCTCGACAACTGTTCCCCAAGGGCCTTCGTCAGACTCGACTGATAGTACACGTAAGCCGTCGAGATGAAACCCACATTGATCACCAAGAGGAGAATAAGAGCCCAGCCGAGGAACTTCGGTATCCTTCTTGGGACATACTGGCTGAGAAGAGCAGCCACGATGGGGACAACCCACAACTGTGGAAACCACCTGGCCCTCCAGGCGGCGGGGGTGGCGATCCCAGACAGGAAGACGACCGCCACCATGCCCAATGCAAGGCCGGTCTTGCCGGGCGTCGACGGCAAGGCCATGATCAGAATAACCAGCGCGATGATAACGGCTCCCCCAAACAAGGGGCCCCATCCTCCAATCCGCACATCCGAAGAGACACGCACGGCTTCCCATTCCCGCCTGGAAACCGTGAACGGCCACTTGAAGTGACTCCTCTTATTCGGTCCCACCGAGTAGACGTCCTCCGTTCTGGAAAAGACGGACACGAACAGGGTCTCCAGACGATTCAAGCCCCGGAAGTTCTCGGGGCCGTCGATCGCAAGCACGTAGTTCACCAGGTCGGCGCTATTCAGGGGGTAAAACGGATGCCCCCGCCGGACTGTGTTCACCGCGTATGGGCCATAGCCCAGGAAGCAGATGCCAAGGACGGACGCAAGCAATGCGGATGTGCCGGCGGCGACCGCTGCCCTGCGGTTTCTGAGAATCAGAAAGCCGACGAGAAAACCCCCGACAAGGATGCCCGCATAAACGACTCCCGTGAACTTCAGGTTGACGGCGGTCGCAATCGCGCTCCCCCACGAAACCAGGACCACCGCGCTCCGGTCCTGAAACAGGATCAGGCCGAGCGACAACAGGCAGACAAGCACGGACGAAAGCTGACCCTCGACGTAGAAACTGAAACTCTGATAGACGCTGACCGGATTCAGGGCCGCAAGAGCACTGAGCAAGACCGCGACCGCCGGCCTGAGCTGCTTCCATCGCAGCAAGGCACAAAGCGTCACGCAGAAGGAAGCAACGATCAACTGGAGATTGAAGACCTTGCATTGTTCCATGTGTCCGGTGATCCGGTACAGACCGGCTGCAACAACCTCCGCCCCTCTTGCATAGCCTGTCATCACCTCGCGGATGTGCGACTCGCTCACCATCGCGCTGGTGAGCTCCCTTCGAAAGGGGTTCCAGCCGCCGGCGAGCTGCAGGATCGTCTCCTGGTGATACCGCTGCCCGTCATACGACACGTCGTAGAAGCCGCCGACGAGGTACATGAGCCCCAGGAACAAACCCGCTATTCCCAGCATGACACAGACGAATACCCCGAATCTGGCGGTACCGAAGTATTCCGAAGCCCCCCACCACAGGAAAGCCGCCGCGCCCAGACTTCCGACAGCAAAAGCCACGCCGTCCACGGCCTGGCCAAGGGCGAACAGCACGGCAGCGGCGGTCAAGATGGAGAACACGTGAACAAGGATGCCCGTGCCGAAAAGAAGGGCAAAACTCGCCACTCGTTCTCTGAAAGAAGGGATTTCAGGCAACCGCGACTGTTCTGTGCCCATCGTCATTGTCCCTTCCTCCGCTTGGGGGAGAGGCAGCCGGGGCCCCCCAAACGCGATTCGTCGCGTTGGGGGACCCCTTCCGACCGTCACCGGTGATCTTCCAGGATCCCCTTGGCGTGGAGGACCTCGATCACCGCTTTCGCCCGGGCGGTCCAGGTGTTCTCCCTTGCGCAGGCCTGCAGCCGGTCCCGGTGTTCCTGAGACCGTCCGGGACCGAGACACCACTCGATCTGGTGGACGAATTCCTCCGGCGATCGCGCGATGCGGACCACCGGGTACTTGCCGCACTCCGCCAGAGGCGTTGACACGACCGGCTTACCCCCAGCCATGTACTCGAAAAGCTTGATCGGGGAGACGGATTCCGTGAGCGTGTCAACAAGGAACGGGATGATGGCGACGTCGAAAGCGGAAAGCAGACGTCCCAGCCGGGAGTAAGGCTGTCGCGGCCAGATTCTCATGTTCTTCTGCCGGAGCAGTCGGGCCGGGGCGGACGCGTCCGTCATGATATCACCCACCAGGAGAAAGGTCCAGCCCCTGCGTCTAGCGGCCAGTTCCTCCAGCAGTCGCCAGTCGAGCCACCGGCCAAGGGCGCCGAAATACCCGACGATCACGCGGGACCTCCGACGGAGAACATCCAGCTTGGGGAAGGGGCACGGCCGCGGGAAGGCGAAATCGTCATACCAGCCGGCGTTCGGGACAAGCACAGCGTCCCGCCGCATGGGCCTCAGGTTCTCCAGAATCCTGGACGAACTGGCGATGACGAGGTCCGCCCGGGTGAGCGTTTCCGCGTGATCACTCTCGATTCCGGGATAGGGCTCGAACGTGCTCAGGTCATCCAGACAGTCGTAGATCAGCTGGCTGTGGGGGGGGAGGTTCCGACGGAATCCGCTCTGATGAGGCCAGTACTGCCAGCAGACCACCGGGCGCTTCAGTGAGGCGATCATCCGTCCGCCCCGTCCGTCGGCGTAGAGCACGGGGCCGTCCGACAACCTCAGAACCCCGCGCACAAGACGGTCCGGCACACCCCCGTAGCGGACGTCCGCCCCGTACAAGACCGTGTGTCCGAGCTTCGACAGTGCACGTGCCATCTGCTGCGGCCGCTGAAGAAGGTAGCCCCAGGCCACCGAGGGCACCGGAAACACGAAGAGCGTATCGCCCGTCTCGCCGACAGCCTGGCGAAGACGCTGTGCGCACCGCTCGGGGGAGCCGCAGTTCCGTGTCAGGTACTGCCAGGAGGAGACGGCACGCCGCAGAAGTCGATCGGAGGCCCAGAGGGGGTGACGGAGTGCATAGACGATTTTCCGGGTGTCCAGCGTCACGGCAGAAGACCCTTTGACCTGAGGGCCTCGACCACGGTTTCGGCCCTTTTCACCCAGGAGTTCTCGGCCGCACACGCCTGAAGACTCGTCCGGTGCTGCTCGGATCGTCCCGGTCCCAGACTCCATTCGATCTTGCGGACGAACTCGTCCGGCGTCGCCGCAAGACGCACAAGGGGATATTTCCGACACTCGGGCAGAGGCGTGCTGACGATGGGCTTCCCGCCCGCCATGTACTCGAACAGCTTGATGGGGGACACCGATTGGGTCAACACGTTGACTTTGAACGGCAGCATGGCGACGTCGATTCTGCTCAGGAGATATCCCAAGCGTCCGTACGGCTGGCGGGGCCAGATACGGACGTTCGGCTCAGCGGCAAGGAGGTCACGTTTCTCCACCATGCTCTGAATAGTTTCTCCGACCAGAAGGAACGTCCAGTCCCGTCGCAACGTCGCAAGACCCCGCACGAGGCCCCAATCGAACCACTCCGCCAGAGCCCCATAGTAGCAGACAATCACTGTCGATTCCTGCCGCAGGCGGTCCAATTCCTCCCACCTGACAGGCTGCGGCGAGGCGAAGTCTTCGTACCAGACGCCGTTCGGCACCAACAGGGCGTCCTCACGTCTCCGGGAGACCTTGTCGAACAGAACGGAAGCACTCGCCAGGACCAGATCCGCCTCCGCCAGCGCCTCCGCGTGATGTGCGTGGATCTCCGGATACTGCCTGAAGCACCCCAAGTCATCCAGGCAGTCATAGACCCGGTAGTTTTCGGGGGGCAGATACCGCAGGAAGGGGGTCTGGTGCGGCCAGTATTGCCAGCAGATCACCGGACGGTCGAGATAGGTGAACGTCCGTCCGCCCCTCCCGTCGGCAAACAGAATCGGACCCTCGGGTGACGTGTAGACGCCCCAGATGTCTCTATCCGGCATGTAGTCGAACGTAGGGTCAATGGCGTACAACACCTTGAAACCCAGATGCGAGATGGCCCGTGCCATCTGGTGCGGGCGCTGGAACATGTACCCCCACGGCACCGAAGGAAGCGGGAAGACCCAAACGGGTCCCTCCTGCCAGCCCACGGCCTTGCGCAACCGCTCGGCACAGACCGAAATCGGCTCCAGGTCCTTCCGTGCCTCATCTGTTCTCATGGGACCCGGCTCCGCTATCGCCCAACCGCCTGTCCAGCTCGGCAAGGATTGTTCCCACACGCTCCCGCCACGTGTTCTCTTCGGCGAGACGACTCAACTGCTCGCGGTAGGCGGGGTCGTCGCCCATCTTCAGGGCCTCCTTCAGCTTCCTCACGAAATCCTCCTTGTCTTGCGCAACCAGGACGGCTTCGTATTCCTGGACCTCCCTGAAAGCGGTCGAGACGACGGGCTTGCCGCCGGCGGCATACTCGAAAAGCTTCACGGGACAGACCGCATTCGTGACCTCGTTGACAAGGAAGGGCAGTATCGCGACGTCAAAGTGAGCCAAGTACTGGGGAAGTTGCTCATAGCGCTTTTCCCCGAGGTAGTGAACGTTCGGGTGTCTCACCGTGAATTCATCCAGGTCCGCTTCTCGGTTCGTGAGACCGATCAGCACGAACTCGTAGTCCGGGCATGCCTCCGACGCGAAACCGAGCAGTTCCAAATCGAACCATTCTGCAACGGCCCCGTAATAGCCGACGAGCACCCTGCCGTCCGGCGGCAGGTCGTCCGGCCGTCTCCGCTCCTCCACCCGGAAATCCTCCGGCCACACCGCGTTCGGAACCAGCAGGATGTCCGGGCGTTTCGGACGATACCTTTCGTACAGAAGACGGGAGCTGGTCATTACGATCTGGGATTCCGAGAGAAGCTTCTCGTGATAGTACAAGTAGTTGGCATCCGGCGGCTTGCCGCTGTCGGCCTCCTCGTGGATCTTCGGGTCGTCAAGGATGTCGTAGATCACCACGGGGTTCCGGAAGTTCCTGATCTTCAGGTAATTGTAGGAGAAATAGATGTAGAGGATGGGCCGGTCGAGAGGCAGGAGGTCCTCGCGGCCGAGCACCTTGAGCCCTAGAATCGGATCCGGCGTGTCAGACCGGGACGCGTCATTGACAAAATAAGCCTTGTGCCCGGCCTCCGCCACCGCCCGGAAGAGGTGATGCGGCCGCTGTTTCATCCGGTCCCAGACGACTCCTCCGGCATCGAGATGAACGAACCGGTATCCGTCCCGCACGGAGTCCCAGCCGCCCGGCGGGGGGGGCAGAACCGAACGAAGCACCCCTCGCCACCGCTCCTGCCAGATCCCCTTGCGGTAACTCAGGCTGACCTGTCTCGCGTTCCGCTGGAGACGAACACGAAGCTCCTCGTCATTGAGCAGGCGCTCGATCGCTTCCCGGAGTTCCTCAAGCACCGGGGCGACCAGAAGCCCGCTGTACCCATCGACGATGAGTTCCGGGAGCCCCCCGACGTTGGTGGCAATCACCGCGTTGCCGGAGGCCATCGCCTCGAGACAGGAAAGCGAGGTCCCCTCACTGGCCACGGTGGGGCAAAGAGTGATGTCCGCCTCACGGTACACCCGGGACATCTCGTCGGGCTCCAGGTGACGCCACTGCACCCGGGGACCGTGCCGGGCCTCCATCTTGCGCGCCGCCTTGGCTTCTTCGTCGTCGGCCTTGCCCACAAAACGGAATTCCACTTGCGGGTACTTCTTCAGGATGTACGGAACGAGTTTTTCGACGAGCCAGAAGCCGCGGGGCGGGTAGAGCCTCCGAGGATACAGAATCACAATCTTCCCGTCTTTCGACGGCCCTCCCTCCCGCGGACGAAACTCCTCGGTATCCACGAAGTTGGGAATGTACGTGAACTTCCCGGCCTGCTCGACCATCGTGCTCCTGACCCAGTTGATCGTATTGGTGTCCACGGAGACGAGGCGAGAACAGTTCCGGATGGCCGTCCCGATAATGCCCATCCAGTGGTCGGATGCCGCCCCCGGGGTCTGGAACCCCTTCTGATCCCAGAAAATACCGTGGCTGATTCCAAGGCTGTTGGGATGGCTCAGCGGGCCGGCCGTGCAGAACGACGAGTAGATCGTCAGCGCCCCGGGCCCCACCACCCGATGAAACCTGTCATTCAGGTACTGGATATCCCCGCCCACGTCGATGCCGACCACCCGGACGCCCCGGTAGGTTCTTTCCCACGACCCGTTCGCCGCCTGATGGACGATCGGGTGATACCCCAGCTCCCGGATGATGCCGCAGAGTTCCAGCAGGTACCGTTCCGCCCCCCCGCACAGCAGCTCCCGGCCGTCCATATCCATGAAAAGGATCGTGACGATGTTCACGACGGAAGGATCCGCTGCCCAGGAGGCGATGGGGGCGGCGAGAGGGGTCCCCAAACGCAATAGGTCGCGTTCGGGGGCCCCCGTTCCTGCGGGCTGTGACGCAGGCGCGGGGACCACGGGGAGCCCCGTTCTCCCGCCCAGCACACGATCCACCGCGGAAATGACGCGATGGGCTTCGTTCATCGGAACATTCAGGGGATTGATCGGACTCAGCGGTTGACGGCTCCCGAGAAGTTTCATGACCGACCTGCCGATGAACTTCAACCTCCCGAGGAGCGGGCCGCGGAAAACGGCGTTTCGAACCAAGGTCAGCCAGCGGGCGATCCGGTAACTCGTCGTGATCCTGAGACCCTCGAGGGTCCCGACGACGCCGACGGCCCCGGCTCGAGCCTCTGCCAGGGCACCCCTGAAGTCCTGATGTTGTTCCACCTCTTTTTCGAGTGCACGCAACCGCTTGTCCCGGAGGCGCATCTGGTTTTCCAGGGTCTGCGTCCGGACGCGCATCTCCTCCAGCTGCCGGTCCTTTGTCCTGGCGGCGGCGTCCGCTTCATCCAGCTGCCGGTCCTTTGCCCTGGCGGCGGCGTCCGCTTCATCCCTCTCTTTCTCGAGCACGCCGAACTGCTGGTCCTGAAGATCCAGCCAGGACTGCAGGGCCTGGGCCTCGAGGTACACCTCCTCCAACTGTTCGTCCTTCACCTTCGCGGCCGCCTCCGCTTCATCCCGCTCTTTCTCCAGCATACCCATCCGTTCTTCCCGAAGCTCCAGCCGGGACTCCAGGGCCTGAATCTCAAGGTGCACCTTGCCCAACTGTTCGTCCTTTGCCTTCTCGCTGGCTGTCCTGAGGCGGTTCTCATTCTGCAGAATCAGCCGCATCCGGCGCTGTTCGGCACGCAGCTGGTCCAGCCATCGTCGCTGAAACGACAGGAGAATCTCTTCAGGTCGGCGCTCCAAAGGTCGGCGTCCTTTGGGTGATGCCGTCCTTGCCACACTGCAGATCAGGTAACAGGCGATGTCATCGGGGAGATCGTCATCGGCGAACCATTCCTGCAATTCGCGCGCCTGTTCCCCGAGTGCACGCGCGAACTCAAACGTCCACGTATGACCCATCGGGACCTCCAGGAGCGGTTCCAGACCGGCCTCCTTCATGAGGTCCGTCAGCGTGGTTCGGGGGACTTCCTTGCCGTAGGGCCACGTCCCGACGTGCTCGTGATGCCACCGCCACCAGCGATACACCGCACAGCGACTGTTGGGAACCAGGGCAATCACGTAATAGCGACTCAGCCGTGCCATCGCCTGCAAGAGATCCACGATTTCCCCGTCTTCGTAGTGCTCCAGAACCCCGGCGTTGTAGACACAGTCGTAGGGGGCCACCCCGAGACTCTCCGGGGTGGCATCCACCAGATCCACACAGTGAAACAACGATGAGTAGGAAGAGTTCCGAACGTGCGACGCCCAGACTTTTTTTGCCCCGCTGATTGCCTCCTCGGAGAAATCGAGAAGATCGACCTTGAACCCCCGGTTGGCCAGTCCGATGCTGGTCAGTGCGCTCCCGCAGCCCGCTTCCAGAAGCCGGTGCACCGGTGGATCCAGCGACTTCAAGAGACACGTGATGTGCTCCGCCAGTTCTTCCTCATAGTCGGGAATCTCCGTCCACTGGCGGGCGAGCTGGCCCCATTTCTCGCGTTCCCTCGCGTGATCCGTCATCGTTCGGCCCCCGTGCTGTCCATCGGCTGCGGGATGTCTCCGGCGTGCGCGTGGATGCATCTGCCAAGAAACTCAAAAGGCGGACTCGTCAGCCCGAAGACAAGTTCCCGATCCGGCTCCACCCTCAGTTCCATGACATCCGTTGCATAGTAGTGTAACACGGACCCCGTGGCGTCATGAATACCAAGCGTGACAAAATACGTGTCCTGACGCAGGTCGCAGCGGAACCGGAAATCGACGGCCACCAGGTCACCCGCGTCAAAAGGACCTTTCAGATGCAGCATGACGTCCGATACCGATTGACCGAAGATATTCTGGCCGAAACGGTCCCGTATGAGCACGCCATACAGGAAATGCTCGGTCGGCTCCCGGAAAGTCAGAAGAGACCGAATCGTGCACGTGCCGCCGACGCGAATGGCCGTGACCGGGCTCGCCCCGTCCCCCAGCACCGCCGAAGCGGTGACCTCCATCCGCAGATCCCCGCTGATCCCCCGGACCGGGGTCTCCGAACCCGACTCACTGCGTTTGCGGTCCCCCGCCTTCCCTCTGAACTGCATGTTCTGCGGAACCTTCGCAAGAAGCTCCGGGGACACCCCCTCCGCCGCGGGCACCGGGATCCCCAAACGCGACTCTTCGCCTTTGGGCTCCCCTCCAGACCCCACCCTTCTCACCTCCAGGCTCGACACCTCACTGTCGGAACGGGCTCGGCAACTGATCCCCTCCAAGAGAAGCGAGAAGTACTGGTCCACCACGACGCCTGGGTCGCCGAAGGCATACACTTCCCCGTTCTCGAGCATCAACGCCACGTCGCACGTCAAGCGGACGACGCTGGTGTCGTGGGTCGCCAGGAAGATGGTCGTCCCCTTTTCCCGGATGTCCCGGATCCGGTCGTAGCACTTCTTCTGAAAGGCGATGTCCCCCACGCTGAGCACCTCGTCAACGACGAGAAGATCGGCACTGAGATGCACGCACACCGCAAAGGCGAGCCGGGCGTACATCCCGGTCGAATAGAGCTTCACCGGCTGATCGAAGAAGTCCCCGATGTCGGCGAATCGTTCGATCTCCGGAAGCTTCCTGAGCATCTCCTCTTTGGACATGCCCAGGACCTGTCCGTTCAAGAGGGCGTTCTCCCGGCCGGTATATTCCAGGTTGAACCCGCTGCCGAGTTCGAGAATGGCGGCGGCTTTTCCCCGGCGGACCACCTCGCCCGTGGTGGGTGCCAGGACCCCTGCCAGGATCTGGAGGAGGGTGCTTTTCCCCGAGCCGTTCCGTCCGATCAGGCCGAGGACCTGTCCGCGCTTCACGTCGAACGTCACGTCCTTGAGTGCCCAGAACTCCCTGTAGAACTGGCGTCGGCCACGCCACAGGGTCTGCTTGAGACGGTCCTGCGGCCGACCATAGATGTGATAGCACTTCCCCACGTTGCGCGCGGAGATCACGATGGGGTCCTCCAACGCGCTTGGTTGCGTTTGGGGTCCCCCCGGATGCACGGGATCAGACGACATCCGCGAACCCTCGTTTCGTCTTCATGAACCAGGCATACCCCAGTTGTGCCACGATGAGCGAGACAAGGACCACCACGACGAGCCACAGCCACTCCGGCCACATCCCCCACATCAGCGTCCGTCGGGCGCAGTCCACCACCGTCGTCAGCGGATTCAGTCGCATCACCAGCTGAAACGCCTTCGGAACCTGCTCAATCCGGTAGAACACCGGCGTCATGAAAAACAGCACCTGAACCGCGAACATGACAATCTGCCCGACGTCACGGAGGTAAACTCCCAGGGATGCCAGGAACCAGGCAAAACCCAGACTCAGCAGGATCACGGGAAGCAGGACCACCGGGAAACAGAACACGGTCCACGAGACCGTCCTGAAGAAGATGCCGACGCCGATCAGGAGAAGTCCGGTGCCGACAAGGGCGAATATCAGGGAAGAGACCACCAGGGACGCCGGAAGAACCTGCAGGGGGAAAACCACCCTCTTGACGTAGCTGACGTTGCCGATGATTACCATCGACGCCCGGTTCGCGCACTCCGAAAAAACGTTGAAGACAATCAGCCCGCAGTACATCGTCAGCGCGAACTCGGCCTTGGAATTCCCGGGCATCACACCCCACCTGGCCTGGAAGATCACACTGAAAACGAAGGTGAAGACCGCTAGCAGCAGCAGCGGGTTAATGATCGACCACAAGAGTCCCAGTCTCGACCCCTTGTAGCGGGCGAGCACGTCACGGACCGCGAGTTGCCAGATCAAGTGACGGTTGGCCCACAGGTCCCGCGCCAGACCCACGGGATTCAGATACCGTCGCAGCGGCTCCTGCATCGGCGTGATGACGACCACCTCGCCCGTGCCCATGCCCCGTCCCTCCTGCCACCTCCGTGCCGCACAGTTGGCATTATACGCACGTCTCAGCCGCCTTGCAAGCAACTTGCGTGCCGGAAGATACGGGGCCGAACGGGAGTTTCATGGGACATGAGGGGACGAGCCGGGTTTCGCCTCGTCTCGGACAGGAAGCGTTCGCCGGTTGCGGCGGCAGGGCTACTCCTTGCCCGTGATCTGCCAGTGTGAATCGAAATTCCCCTGGACGTCGCCTCGCAGGACCTGCCCGCCGTACCCGGGCACCACTTTTCCCACCGCGTAGTCGGGCATCGTTCGCGGATCAAAGTGCCCGCACTTCTCGGGCAGGATCAGCACGTAGCGCTCCGGGTTGAGCGGGTTCGGATAGACCATCGTGAGTCCGACGCCCTCGCCGCGGTACGCCTTGCCCGCGATCTCCACCCCGTCATCGAGGAACTTCACCGGCAGCTTATCCGTGATCTTCGCCAGAAATGCGTTCTGCTTCGGCGTCCCGAACAGGACCAGGTTCTTCTCTGCAATGTCCTCCTTCGTGACCGCCGTATCGCCCTTGCGCTCGAACATCGTGTGCAGGGTGCCTCCCCCGTCCGAGGGGCCGAACATCCGCAATACGGCCTCGTCCACCATCCCTTCGGATTTCTTCTTGTCCCCGGTCTCCCGTGTTCCGTAGACCATCAGCACGGGTTCTTCCATGAAGACGTCCATGAGCGGCCCCGAGACGCCGTGCTTCTTGACGAGACCCTTTGGATAACGCTCGTCCGACACGTTCCACTTGCCGTCCGTCTTGGCGAAGTAAACCGTCTTTCCGGCGGGCACGCTGAACGCGGGCGCGCCGTTCACGCTCGCGGCCAGTTCCTTCGCGTCGCCGACGAGTTCCTTCACCAGATTCAGGTGGAAGCGCTCGACGTTCTCCACGGCGACGCGGAGTCTGTTCCCCGGCTGAACTTCCGCCTCGATGCGTGCGGGTTCGTCCGGCTTTTCCATCACGTCGACGTAGGCCCAGTAGGCCCCGTCGTAGCGGAGGTTATAGGTCTTGTAGATGACGAGCTTCGGGAAGGGATTTCGAACCTGCTTCCGCAGCCACTCCCTTCCCTCGTCCTGGAGCTTGCGATCTATGTTCCCGTGACCTCCCTTGGGATCGGTCAGTTCGATGTTTGCGTAGTATCCCGGGTATTTCCTGGCACGCTCGCGGAGTCCCTCGGCGAAGGCGTTGTTGGCCTTGTAGTGGCCGTCCCCGGGCGTGTCCCAGATGCAGAAGCCCGTGTTGGCGAAGTTATCGCCCAGGAGGTATCCGTCGAAGCGGCCGTTGCCCACCGGCACGCCGTAGTTCGCCCCTCCCGTCAGAGAGTCGCCGACTGCAAAGACGTCGGGATAGAATGCACACAGTCGGAAGCCCCCCGTTCCGCCCATGCTGGCCCCGCCGATATGAATCCGGTTCTCGTCGACCGAGTAATGCTTTTTCAGGTGGTCGATGGCCTCGATGATCGCGATCTCGCCCATCCCCCCGTAACAGTTGTTCCCGCGTCCGCAGGGACTGATGTAGATCCGCTCCTCTGCGCTCGCTTGTGCGGGGTTGTTACCGGGCTTCCCGTCCATCCAGTCGCCCCGCCAGATGAGTCCGGCGCCCGCGTGCAAACCGATGTCCACCGGGTACTTCTTCTTCGGATCGTAGTCCTTCGGCAGCTTGAAGACGTAGAAGAGGATCTGACCGTCGATCTTCGAGCGGAGCGGCCGGATGCCGCTCGTCATGCCCTCGAACGGGTCTTTCCCGGACTTCGCACAGTCGAGGTAGTAGCTCATCCCCTCTTTCCACTGCTCGAGCTGTCCCTTTCCGATGTGCCAGGCAAAGAAGTCCGGCTGTGTGGCGATCATGGTCCGGACGCTCCGGACGGCGGAGATGCGGAGGAGCGCCGCGTCCACCGCCGAAACGACGTTCGGATCCTTCGAGTCCATGAAAGGCTGGAGTGCCTTCTCGCACTCGTCGGCCGCCTTCTCGAATTCGGGCAGAATCGGCTCGATCTTCGCGATGTTGTCCTTCGCCCGCTGACTCGGCTCGGCGGCTTCCGTCGAGACCAGAGCAAGAACAACCACAAGCGACGCCGCAGCTAGCACTCCGAAGACCCTTCTCATTTCCCTGACCTCCCTCCGAGCCAAATGTCTCTTCGCACGACTCCTCTTTACTGAGCCGCGTATTAGCAATGTCCTACGTCGGCGACGTGTTTCTCCCTCTCCCCCTGAGGGAGAGGGTCGGGGTGAGGGGTGGTCGTTTTGCCCCGAATCGGGCAATTCACCCGCGAAATCCCCCTCACCCTTGCCCTCCCCCTCGTTGGGGGGAGGGGACAGAAGCAGCACGCTGCGATAGGACGTTCATACGCGGCTTAGTAGTAGACCGCCCTCGGCGCGGTTTGTTACAGTCCAAGGATCAACGTCAGGACCTCCGCGCGGATCCGGTCCAGCCGCTCGACCGCGCTTTTTCATCCCCTCTCCCCCCGCCGGGGGGAGAGGGTACGGGTGAGGGGCGGATTCCTTCGCCTGGCAAAGCGGCCCCTCTCCCCCGGGAGACCGCACGGAGAGGGGACAAAAGGAAGCAGCTTCCGGAAAACCGGAAAAAGTCGAGGTCACAGTCCCAGGATCAACGTCAGAACTTCCGCGCGGATCCGGTCCAACCGTTCGACGGTCAGATCCGAGTCCTGCGTGGGATACCAGTTCTCGCCGCCCCCGTCCATCGGACCCCAGCCGAGGTAGTAGTGCGTCAGGTCCGGATTGATCTGGCGGCGGAGCCTCTCGAGATACTCGGCGGCCGCCTGCACCGCCGGACCCTGCTTCCCTTCCTTCCGTGCCTTTTCCAGGGCCTGTTCGAGGATGTGGATGCACCGGTAATCGGTGACCCCCTCACGCAGGTTTACGAGGTCGCGGCTCACACACCAGCGGTCTTCGTCGTCCCGAAGGAGGAATGCCCACGTGGAACCGCCGGTCAGCGGCTGATTGGTTCCCCAGGGTATGACCCACCCGCCGTCCCCTCCCGGGTATCCGCCGTCGTGTCCCTCCTCCCCGAACACGGTCGCAGTCCAGGCATCGACGAAACTCAACCGCCCCCTGATGCCACTGCGCCAGAGATAGACTCCCATGGTGAACCGGCCCGCGAGCTCCTTCGTCGGCTGCACCGTGTCCGAAAACCAGGTGAATTTGTCTCCTGCCGCCGCGAGTTTGTCCTGCGAGAAGACCAGTCGATTGGGACCCGGCCCGGCATGCTTGAAATCCGTCAACCAGAACCAGACGTCGCTCGCCCCGGGGATATCCAGTCCGGGCAGGGCCTTCTCGAGCTTCTCCAGTTCCGGCTGGTTGGGCTTTGCATACTGGTGTCCACCGGTCCAGATGGAGGAAAAGAACATCCTCGGGGCCTTCCCGGCCAATCCCTCGGCGACCTCCTGGCGCATCGGGTCGTTGATGCGCGTAAGAAAATCGCTTGAGTTGTATCCGCCGCTGACGAGATACCCCGCGAGACCCTTCTGCTTCGCGAGCGCGTAGTCCGCAATCAGCGTGTTGAAGCCGTAATCGACGTAGAGCGGGTCATACTTGGACGATACCGCGAGGTATTTGTCCGAAGGCGCCACCGCCACTGCGATCACCTCAACCGAGACGGGAATCTCGACGTCGCCCTTGGCGTCGGCCGAGAACCTCAGCGTTCCCTTATAGGTCCCCGGCCTTGCGTCTTCGGGGATACGCAGGTCGGCGACGAACCGGCGGCTCAGTCCCGTCTCGAGCGCCGCCGGGCGACGCACCTGGAAGACGGGCACGATCACATAAGGGGTATTGTTTTCGTGATTCATGTCCAGCCAGCGCTCGTCGTAGCGCTCGACGCGGACATCGAATGCCTCCGAGGGGATCTCGCCGGCGCCGGCCTGCCCCTCGACTCCGCTCGGGGCGGTGACCCTGTCGAACCGCAATTTCCCCGCCGCCAGCCGCGCGGATTGGAAGTCCGCTAGCGGCAAGACCCCCACACTCAGCGGGAGGAACTGTCCCGGGAAGCCCCGTGCACGGATTCCGCCGGCAAGTGCCTCGACTTCCGCGCGGGACGGCACGGTGTCAAAATAGATCGGCTCGGTGAACGTCCGCGTGAAAAGAACGTATCCGCGCCCCCTCTCTGCCGGCGTGACCGCGAGCTCGCGGAACCGCTTCGGCGTCGCCTCCGGGTGCACGAACTCGTCGTGCACCCCGCCGACCGTCATCAAAGCGGGCTTCGCCACCCGACCCACCACGTACCCGTAGCCCGCAGGCTCGATCATGAACGCGGGCTGAATCCACGCGTGACTCGCCTCGGCCGCCTCCGAGAGCGTCACGGCGACGAAATATCGCAGCTCTCGCTCGGCCTCCTCCTTGTCGGTCAGGGGATAGACGGCCAGGGCGTAGATCGAGAGCGGGTTCCGGCGGGCCCCGCCGGAGAACTCGACCGACAGCTGCCCTTTCCTGACCTCCGCCTCGGCCTGACGAATCCGGAAGCTGCGTGCGAGCGCGTACCGGCACCACACGCTGTCGCCCCTGATGAAATCGAGGTCATACCCGAAGTAGTACTGTGGCGGCTTGAGACGCTTGGGCGGCTCGGCACGCGCACCCGCAAGGGACGCCTCTTGTCCAGCGAGGATCAACTTCGCGTCTTCGAGCGGGAGATTCCCCAGAATCCAGACTCCGTACCTGCCGTCCGCGAGATCCACGAGGAACCTCGCCCCGGCCTGGGGCGAGATGAAATCACATATCAGCGCGTTCGTGTGCCGGTGGTAGGTCGTTCCGCCGGCGACCTTCTTCTCGTCTTCCCACCCGTACCCCCGCTCCTTGGCGTAGACCGTCTTTGGGGAGACCGGCGTCCAGCCCGGAAATGCTCCCCCGACGTCCCCCTTGAGCGTCTTGGCATCGTCCACGGCGGGGTCGGCCGCACCGAAATCGAAAAGCCGTCCTTTGGCCAGCATCACCTCTCCCGCCTCCTGCACGAGACGCACGTTGTCCACGTAGAACCGTGCATCCGCCTCGGCGAAGAGAAATAGGTGGAACGCCGTGAAAAAGGACGGTCCGCGGAAATAGGCATATCCGTCCAGTTCGGCGGTCTTGCACGCGAGGGTGTTGGCGCCCGGCTTGAGGACGAACGTGGGTCCGATGCCGCGCCGGGCCCAGTTGGCCTGACGGTTGATGCCGACGACGACGTCTTTAGCGGCGGCATTGAAGACGTCCAGTTTGATCCAGCGCCAGTTGTCGGCGAAGGTCTGGACCACGTCGCCGCCGACGGGGAAGCCCGTCACCGATAGCCCCTCGGGCCACGGACGTGTCACGCGGATCTCGAGCGCCGACTTCCCCGACGTCGCATGCTCGCTCGACAGGGCGAGGGTGCAGTTGGCCGGAGTCGGGCCGACCTTGATGAGCGTGCCGAACTCGCCGTCCACCTCGAAATCCCAGATGCGTCTTTCGACCTCCCGCACCCTCGCATCCCGGCACGATGCCGAGAGGTTCGGGCTCATCCGGCACCAGCGGTGCCAGCAGCTTGTCGGCCGCGCGGGTCTGGAGCATTCCCTCGGGTAGTCCTCCGGGAAGGCCGAGTAGAACGTGGGCAGCCCCTCGTAGACGTCTTTCCCGACGAGGTCGAGACCGTAGTCTCGCTCGTCCGCCTGCACCGTGCCCGCAAGCAGGAACACCCCGAGGAAAACAAACATTCCGGCAGATATCGCTTTCATCGCTCACCCCCGTCCGTATAAAGAAGTGAAGCCTCCCCGTCCCGACAAGTCGGGAGGCTTCCTGTGCAGGAAGAGGCGAAACCCGCCGAAGCCTCGCCCCAATGCTAGTCGGGGCCGAAGAAGGCGCCCTTCCTCCCCGCCCCACGTCGAAGACGCGCCGTAGCCTTGGCGGAGGCGGGGGACGCACGCTTCCGGGCGAAGGCGGGTGAGGAACGGAGTCCACGAGTCCCGGGTGGATCCCGATTTATCGGGCCGACTTGGAACCTGCGACCTGCTGACTCTTTCTCAGGTCGAGGCACACGAGTTCGCCGTAGTTCCTCAGGTAGAGGCGTCCGTCCGAAAGGACGGGAGCGCTCCACACGCCGAGCGCTCTCAGAAGTCCCTCCTCCTTGAAGACCCGGAAGCGGGCAAGTTCCTTGTAGGCCTCCTTCGACGCCTCCGCCACGACCAGGTGTCCATCCTTCGTCAGGATGATCAGTTTGGCGTCCGCTAGGATCATCGTGCCCGCGACGCCTTCCTTCGTCCACTTGACCTTCCCCGTGCTGAGCTCCCGGCATACCAGCAGACTGCTCAACTTGTAGACGTGGTCCCGCCAGACGATCGGAGTCGAGTAAAGCGACCCGTCATCCGGAGAATAGGAGGTGCAGTAGACAGGAGAGGGTTTGCCGTCCTCGATCCGATAGAGAGAGTTCCAGAACAGGATCCGGTCTCCCGAGACGACGGGGTCAATGAAGAAGTTCGCGTGTCCACGGGGGATTTCCCAGAGCAGTTCTCCGCTGGCGGCTTTGACGCACACGAACCGGTCACTCACGAATACGACCCCGCGCTCCTTGCCCACCGTCATGACGACCGGACTCGGATGGTACGCGGGAACCTTTTCGGATTTCCACACGATCCTGCCGGTGGTCTTTTCGATGCCCACGGCGCCGGAGACGATGACCAGTCCGCCTTCGACCAGCGGCGAGGAGGAGCACCCGTAGTTGGGAGCTTCCTTTCCCGCCTCCTTGACCAGGTCCCTGCCCCAGACGATCTTGCCCGAATCGGCGTCGAGCGCCGCGACGTAGCCCGACATGCTCTGCGCGAACACCAGCTTTCCGTCCACCGCCGGCGTGGTGAACGCCCCGGCCGCCCATTTCTTCCCCGAAACCTCGGTCAGCGGGAACTGGAACTTCCAGACCTCCGACCCGTTCCGCGCACTCAGGCAGTAGACGACCTCGTCCTTGAACGTCCCCCCGTTGGTATAAAGCAGGCCGTTGCGCACCGAGACCGTCGAGTAACCGGGGGCGAGCGTGACCCGCCAGAGTTCCCTGGGTCCCCTGTCGGGCCACCGGTATGTCCAGTCGGTCTCCGGGGAAGACCCGTCACGGTTCGGGCCGCGCCACTGGGGCCAGTCGCACGGAGCCGTCGCCTTCTTCGCATCCTGTCCGCACAACGACGCCGCCAGACACGCGCACGAGACACCCGCGCCGACCCACACCCACCACATCCGCACCCGCATGCACACGTCTCCATTCATCGAGCCGCCGCCGCTGCCTTCCCGGACTGGACCCCTCGCCAGTTCTGCCAGGACGCTGGAAAAGTGTAGTCCGGTCCCCTCGCGGGCCGGCCAATCCGGGCTCCCCAAACGCGATGAATTGCGTTTGGGGTCCCCTGGCGCCCCACCCCTCCGGGACCCCGCCTCTCATCCCGACGGACTCGGGGTCCGAGGGAAGACCCCGTCGGGGTCGAGGCGGCAAGGGGGGCGCACTACACACGAACCAAGAGACGCCCCGACTTTTTTTCGCGTCCTGCTACTTCTTCTCGGTAATAGGACCCGGCGCCCGGCGGACCACCAGGTTGTCGATCAGGATGTAATGGGGTTCGTTCGTGTCGTTGGCGAAGGCATGGAAGAGCACTTCGAAGAACTTCTCCGCCTTCCCGTGCTTCTCCGTGCCCCCGGCTTTCGAAGGTGTCCCGTAGGGCGCGAAATCCTCCCCCGACATCACGCAGTGCGTCCACTTGCCGGACTCCGGCTGCGGATGTGCATACTGTCGGAACTTCTTGTGGTCGGGAACGTTCCGGACGACGACGCCGAAATCCGCCGCCCCCTGGATCAGGCAGTCAAATTCGAGCAATGTTCCCTCGCCCGGGAAGTCGATCCGCCGCCCGCCCCGAACCTCGTCCGCCTTCTTGAACCCCTCCACCTTGAGACACCCCGCTTCCGTCTCCTTCACGGTGTCCATGGGCTTGCCCGCAGCGTCGAGTCCGCCCGGCACGCGGAGCGCCGTGCAGTTCGGCGTCCACGGATAGTATCCCTCCAGGTCGAAATCGCCCACGTCGTCGAAATTCTGCTGATAAATGACACCCTCGCCGAGCGGGGGCTTCGGCTTCGCCGCGCGGGGGTTCGCCTGCTTCACCCGCGAGAGCCTGAAGTCGTCGAACTGAAAGACCGAGTCGTCCCCCTCGGCCCCCTCGGCCACGAACACCAGGTATTCCAGCGGACATCCACGCCTCGGCCGGCACCCGCGATACAGAAACTTGTCCACCGGGAGCTTCATCTCCACCCACTGGCCCTTGGGCGCGGTGAACCTCGCCCGGTGGAACGTCACGTCGCTCGGAATCAGGGGAAGATATGTCATGTAGAACGACTCGAAGCCCCCGTTGTAGAACTTGAACGAGACCTCGCCGTCCCACCCCTGAGGCTCGACCACTGTCCCGTGCAGAGCGACTTCGCAACTGACGTAGGGGAGCGCCTTCTTGGTGTGACAGGTCATGGCCTTGGTCGAGGCATTGCCGGTTCCGAGCGGCGCATCGAGCGATAGTCTCGCCTCGGCGGCCTCGTTGGAGTGCCACGTCCCACGGAAGGGACCCGTGAGTCCTTTCCCGTCGTCGAAGGTGAATTCCACCAGCACCTCCCTGGTCTGTGCAGTGACGGCGGGTCCGCCCGCGCCCTGCGCGGCCGCGGTCCCTTCCGCACACAGAGCCGCCGACACAACGATAGCCGAGAACACCAGTGCCGTCGCGATCGCGCGTGTCCACATGCGCTTTTCCTCCCAGGATGCTTCACGGGCATGAACCCCTGGAGGGATGAAAGTCTACAATATCAGGACGCTTTGGGAAGGGGAAAAAATTTGCTTCTTGTGGCTCGTCAGGAAATGAGAGGTCCCGGCGGTACCGCGCCTACCGGTGCAACACCGTCCCGTGGGTCTCGGTTTGCCTCGCTTCGACGGGACCAATGATGGGGATTGAGGTCAGGCGCTCAATTCACGGGGCTGGAGGAGAAATGCGGCGAGGTGAAATGTGCGTGGAGGGTCAGAACTCATATGGAGGGAAATAGGTAACTGTCCCACCGCTTACCTGACCGTCTACTACTGATCTTCCCGGATGTCCCACAGTGCACTCGGCCCGCCTCGATCGATCGGCTTGACCATACCTATGCTACGGAACGACCCACAGAGAAGCCCGTTTTCCCTAAGATGGCGAAAGACGTCACCGGGAGTGGGTCCGGAACCGCCATCCGAGAATGGTAGCCCGAGATCTCTCAATAGCCTGAACGGGTCCGCTAAGTCTTCGTAGCGGGCCACCATCTTGACCAAGTTTCCCATGGCTCGCAACCGCCGCTTGAACCCAGCCCTTCTTAACTGCTCCTCCACGGATTCGTCCGAACAGACCACTTGAACCATATCTGGTTCAACATAGTCAACACGGTCTGGACTGAGGCACTTGATGATTCGGCTCTTGCTCATGGCCACGGCTCCGTTGAGACATTTGGAAATACGTTGAGTTCTGGACCACCTCCTGGAAGTCCTTTGCCTCCGCCTAGGAACCACGGACTCGGCACGCAAATCGGCGAGGTTACGCCGGGGCCGGCAAGACCAACAGGAGTGACTCTGGAACAAGTAGGAATAAGTAGGAATAAGTACAGGCCCCGTTTATTTTCACAGGTGCAAAAAATGGGGACATTCTACTTTTTCTTCCTCAGGAATTTTGGCATGGAGTTATCTTATGCTGTATTCATGACCGCCTCGAGAGAAAAATCCCTAGGGAGACGCTGAGTAAGCAAGAGACTAGAAACTGGATCGTCCCGACTGACGTCGGGACTGACTTGAAACTGGACGAGCGAGCCGCAGGGCGCTCGATCCTGATTTCTAGTGAGGTCCCGATTTCATCGGGACCGGTCTGGTTTCCAGTTTCCAGTCTCTGCTTCACCCTTCACCTGTGCAGATGTATGTGTCGGTAGCTGCGTGCATCGGTGGCTCCGACCTGCTTCTGCTGTTTCTCCTTCGGCCTTCGGCCTTGGACCTTCCTGCTTTTGTGTCTTGGTGCCTTGGTGGTGAACCTCTCTGTTTCTTCTGATCCGCGTTCATCTGCGGTCAAGAAGTAGTCGCTCACACGCTGAGGGAAAGCAAGGATGCCGGTGTCCGACGCCGTTCCTTCAGCCTTCAGCCTTCGGCCTTCGGCCTTGGACCTTACTGCTTCACTTTGCGCCCTTTGCGTCCTTTGCGGTTAAACGCTTTTTGAAGGGGAGTGCTATTGTCCGGTATTTGCCGGTCAAAATCGAAATCCAGAAACTTTTTTCTGCGTTCTTGAAGCGTAAAGGGGGTTTTTGGCAAGAATTCCGGTCAAAAATGCCCAACTTTATTTGCCACCGCCCAAAGGTAGAAACCTCGTTCTTTGGCAAATTATGAGGGTTTTGATCGCCCCCCGTTCCCCCGCGGTGTCGGGCTTCCCTCCCTGAACCCGGGACGTGTAGTCGGCTCCCCTTGCCGACTGGCCTGTCGTCTTGATAATACCCAGACCGCAAGCTGTTTCAACTCTCTTTCGGTCTCCCATCGGCATCTGCGCATAGGCATGAATGCCGGAATCCGCAAGGAGACGGATTGGGACAGACTGGGACGATCCCGGTCAGTCGGGGCGGTCGGCGGGGCGCTCCCCTGGGCTCACGGTTCGCCCGGTGACAGGATCGGACGGTAACGCGCCAAAGGGGGCCAAAGAAGCCCCAAAACCGGCCACGGATGAGTCAAAGCGAGCCAGGCGAGGGACACCGATGCGCCGGAACGCGACGCAATGAGACTCATTTCGACATCCCGGAAAGGTGGCAAATTTGACGTAACTCGAGATGGCCGATTTCGCGTTCTTCACTTGCGTCGAAGCTTGACACCTTGAAGGACCCGCCCCGGGCCGACCCCCATCCGGGCGGACACACCGGACCGCGCCTACGTGTGCGCCCCCCTCATCCGGGCGGACACATGGGTCCGCCCCTACCTACCATCACATAGTACAATATGTGCATTCACAGGGGCGAAGGGGGTCATTTCGCGGGGGCGGGGGCGCCGGGCCTGAAACGAGTCCCCATTTGAAATAGCCGCGCCACGTCGGCAGGCAAATAGTCCGTTACCCGGACAGGGACGCTGGACATGGACACGGTCGATGGTTAGAATCCGCCCGGGGGGACGCGTTTCCAGCGGCGGCCCATCGTCCGGAACACCTCGCGGCGGCGGAGGAGAACATCTTGACGAGTTACGAGATCGTGAAGCGTGTGATCGAGTTCACCGCGCCCGAGCGGATCCCGAGCAGTTCCCCGGCGTTCGGCCGACTCGATTTCCATTACATCTCCCTTGAGACGCCCGTGTATACGCCCCGAAAACCCGGCTACCGTGAATGGGGCTATGGGATGCGCGAGACCGAGGTCCCGAACCACGGGATGCCGGTCGACCCGCCCATCGCCACCTGGGACATGCTCGCCGACTACCGCTGGCCCGAAGCCGCGAACGAAGAGCGCTACCGGAGCATCGGACCCCGGCTCGACCGGCCCGAGGCCGAGGGGAAGTACATCCACATGGGCTGGTTCGTCGGACTCTTCGACATGGTCTACCGGCTGCACGGGTTCGAGAACTGCATGATCGATTTTCTGGCCGAGCGCGAGAACATGAAGTGCATCATCGCGAAGGTGGCCCGGTTCATCCTCGGCGCCATCGACGAGCTGGCGCGGAGGTTCCCGGGGAAAATCCACGGGCTCTTGATCCCGGACGACTGGGGCGGACAGGACTCGACGTTCATAAGCGTGTCGATGTGGGAGGAGTTTTTCGGCGGACATTACCGTAAGATCGCGAGGCACCTCCACGACGCCGGGATGCACTTCTGGCTCCACTCCGACGGCCGCATCAACGACCTCATCGAGACCCTCATCGACTGCGGGGTGGACGTCCTCAACCTGCCCGCCCCGCGCGTCGTGGGTATCGACGAGATCTCCCGCCGGTTCGCCGGGAGGATCTGCTTCGCGAACGGCGTGGACATCCAGTCCACGGGCGTCCGCGGAACCGACTCCGAAATCGAGCAGGAAGTCCGCGAACTCCTGTCCGGATGGAACACGCCCCGCGGCGGGTTCATCCCCTCCGACATGGGAAACCTCCAGATGATCGGGTCCACCCTCCACCGCCGGCTCGTCGCCGTCAACGCCTTCCGCAAGCACGCCTGGGGACTCCCTCCGCTCACCGAGGAGGAATTGACCGCTCAGGCGTAGTGACCGGGGAACCAAGCTTGAGGCGAGGGAAAAGGGCGGAAAAAGGGGACAGGAGCCTTTTGCCTGTAGGTCCTTGCGGGTGCTGCGCACAAAAGGCTCCTGTCCCCTTTTTCCTTCACGCCTCACTCCCTCACGCCCGATTATCGGCTTGCATCGGACGGGGTCTTTGTCTACAGTGTCTCGGCCTGTGAACTGAGCCGGCACACTCCACTGCGGAAGGACAACCTACTCTCGGGAAAAACGCAATGAAGGACACAGGCAGACTTTCCGTCACCCGGCGCACGCGGGTCCTCAAACAGGACCAGGACGGGCGGAATTACTGGAAAGAGATGATCACCGAGAAGATCGTCACCGCGGGCGACTGTGCCATCATCGTCTGCGACGTGTGGGACACGCACTGGAGCCGTGGGGCCGCCGAACGGTTGAACGCCCTCGCGCAGCGGATGAACCGCGTGATCAAGGCGGCGCGCGGGCGTGGGATGCAGATCATCCACGCCCCCTCCGACGTCGTGCCGTTCTACAGGGATACGCCCGCACGCAAGCGGACGATGAACATGCCCCGCACCCCGCTGCCTCAGCTCGCCCCACACCCCGAGCCGCCTCTCCCCATCGACGATTCGGACGGCGGCTCGGACACGAACGAGCCGTCCAGCCGCCAGTCATGGACCCGACAGCACCCCGCCATTGAAATAACCGCCCAGGATCTCATCTCCGACGACGGGGAGGAAATCTACTCCTGCATGAAGCACCTCGGCATACGGCATGTCTTCATCATGGGCGTCCATACCAACATGTGCGTCCTCAACAACTCCTTCGGGATCAAGCACCTGGTGAGGCTGGGGATGGACATCATGCTCGTCCGCGATCTGACCGACGCCCTCTACAACCCAGCAATGCCTCCCTACGTCAGCCACGACGAAGGCACACGTCTCGTGGTCGAATATGTCGAGAAGTTCTGGTGTCCCACGATTTCGAGCGAGGATCTCGCGAGTTGATGGGGGTGCGAAGCCGCATCGCGGAGGTGCCTCTGAGCCGACGAACCGGTTCCGCGACCGTTTCGTCCCCTCCCTGATGCGGCGTTTCGATTCGGTCATGAGATTGACATCCGCCGGCTCGAAAGCACATAATGCCCGCGCAAAGAGCACTCACGAACTCGGTGGCGATGAAGCCGGGACTCCGAGGAACTCCGCCGAAGCGGCTGCGAAGGCTGGATCGATCCTCTCGCGAAGGCGGAAGCTCGACCTGAAAAGGGGTCCGAACGCAAGAAACCGCGCTTGGGGCCCCCGTTCCCGGCGGAAAGGGGAGACTCATGCCGCTCAAGTTCCGAAAGGTCCTCATCGCCGACGAACGGTATGAGTCGGCGGGGGTCTTCGACGTCAATGGCGACGGCCGCCCCGACATCGTTTCCGGCGCTTACTGGTACGAGGGACCGGATTTCAGGAGACAGCACCGGATCGGCGACGTGCCCGCCTTCGGGGAATATTTCGATGACTTCTCCACCATCCCGCTCGACGTCAACGGGGACGGCCGGACCGACTTCATTACCGGCGGCTGGTGGGGCAAGACGCTTCGCTGGCGGGAAAACCCGGGCACACCCGACAAGGAGTGGCCCGAGCACGTGATCGCCGAGTGCGGGAGCATCGAGACGACGCGGGCGTGGGACGTGGACGGCGACGGCCGGCTCGAGATCGTCCCCAACACCCCCGAGGGTCCGCTCGTCGTCTACAAGTTGATCCTGGACGCAAGCGGCCGGCCCACGGGCTGCTTCTCCGCCCACAGGATCTTCGCGAATCCCCAGGGTCACGGTTTGGGCTGGGGCGACATCAGCGGGAGCGGCCGAGGCGACTTCGTGCTCGCTAAAGGCTGGCTCGAGACGGGCGACGACCCCCTCGGCGGCAACGGGATCTTCCATCCCGACTTCGACCTCAAGAGCGCCAGCGTCCCCATCCTCGTCGTGGACGTGAACGGCGACGGACGGAGCGACCTCATCGTCGGCCAGGCCCACGGCTACGGGCTGGACTGGTACCAGCAGAAGCCGGACGCCGCCCGCGGACGCACGTGGACCCGACATCCTATCGACCCATGTAACAGTCAGTACCACGACATGCAGTGGGTCGACATCGACGGGGACGGGCAGTGCGAACTGGTCACCGGGAAGCGCTACCGTGCCCACTGCGGGAGGGACCCGGGCGAGTACGACGACGTCGGGATCTATTATTTCAAGTGGACGGGTGAGGGGTTTTCCAAGCAGGTGATCGACTACGGTCCGGCGCGGGTGGGCACCGGGTGCGGCATCCACTTCGCGGTGGCGGACCTCTCCGGGAGCGGCCGACTCGACATCGTCGCCCCCGGCAAGGACGGACTCTACGTCTTCTATAACCTGGGATGCTGACGCAGGCGCGTTCGCCGCTAGCGGGGGTGATAGGAACGTCGGATCGCCTCCTGGTTCGTGTGTAGTGCGCCCCCCCCTCGTGGGGCGCCATGAGGGATTGACCGGCCCACGAAGGGGACCCGGCGACAATTTTCCAGCGTGCTACTGGACGCGCGAAGGGAGGCACGGCGGACCATGGCCAAGATCGCGATGATCGGCGCAGGCAGTCTCATTTTCTCTGGGACCCTGGCGATAGACATCCTGGCGACGGAGGCGCTCAAAGGCAGCGAACTCCGTCTCATGAGCCGCACCCGGCCGAAACTCGACCGGATGGAGGCATTTCTCAACCGCGTCATCAGGGAAAACCGTCTCCCTGCCAGAGTCTGGTCCACCCTCGACCGGCGCGAGGCCCTCCAGGACGCCGACTACGTCATCGTGATGATCCAGGTCGGCGGGATGGACGCCTTCCGACTCGACTATGAAATCCCCCTCCGGTACGGGGTCGACCAGTGCATCGGCGATTCCCTCGGCCCGGGCGGGGTGTTCCGGGCACTCCGGACGATCCCCGTCTTGCTCGACATCGCCAAAGACATGCACGAGCTCTGTCCCGACGCCGTCATGCTGAATTACGCCAACCCGATGGCCGCCAACTGCTACGCACTCGGCAGGGCCTCCCCGGTCCAATTCATCGGGCTGTGCCACGGAGTCCAGACCACCCTCGACCTCATCAGCCGCTACGTGGACGTCCCGAAGGACCGGATCGACTACGTCTGCGCGGGGATCAACCACATGGCGTGGTTTCTCTCGCTCCGGGACAAGCGAGACGGGCGGGACCTGTATCCCCTCCTCCGCAGGAACGTCGAGAAGCCCGAGTATTACGTGAACGAAAAGGTGCGGTGCGAGGTGATGCGTCACTTCGGCTGGTTCATGACGGAAAGCACCGGGCACCTGTCGGAGTATGTTCCGTGGTTCCGCAGTCACAAGCGCGCGCTCGAGAGCTACTGTGACCGGCCCGACTTCGGGGGCGCCTCGGGCGCATACTACAAGTACAGCGCCGCCGTCGCCGAAAAATACAGGGACGTCGATTACCTTTCGCTCGAAAGTCCCAAGATCAAGGGCCGCAGCATCGAGTACTGCTCCTATATCCTGGAGGCGCTCGAAACGGACGTGCCTTTCCGACTGAACGGCAACGTGCGGAACGACGGGTACGTCACGAACCTGCCCGCCGGTTGCTGTGTCGAGGTCCCCGTCTTCGTGGACGCTCGAGGCATCCATCCCGTGCGGGTCGGAGACCTGCCGCCGCAGTGCGCCGCCCTCAACCAGAGCAACATCACCGTCCAGGCTCTCGCCGTCGAAGCCGCCCTCACGGGCGATCCCGAATACGCCATGCAGGCGATCGCCATGGACCCGCTCACCTCGGCCGTGTGCACGCTGGCCGAGGTGCGCGAGATGACCCGTGAACTCCTCGAAGCCGAGTGCGAGTTCCTGCCGCAGTTCGAGGGGAAGAAGCTCCGCACGACCCCGGCGGTCAAGATCCCGAAAAACGTCAAACCCGTGGAGGTCCCGCTCGACCCGGCCCTGGCCATCGCCCATCGCTTCGGACAGCTCGCACAACAGAAGATCTCCAAGTGAAGCCTGAGACGTCACCCGGGCAACGGGTGCTCTCTCACGTGGAAGAAGGAAGACGCGCAGACAGAACTCCGCGAATGAACAATGGACCTTACTGAGGTGCGTTCTCGATGGCTCGAAATGCAAGACTTCGCATCGGATTTGTCGGCGCCGGGACCATGGGGCAGTGCGCACATCTCAAGAACTACGCCGTCTTGAGCGACTGCGAGGTCGTCGCTCTCGCGGAACTCCGCGAGGAACTCGGCCGCAAGGTCGCCGCACGCTATGGCGTCCCCAGGGTCTACAAAACCCACCGCGAAATGCTCGACGCCGAGGAACTGGACGCCATCGTGGCCTCGCAGCCGTTCACGCGTCACGGCGTGCTTCTTCCGGAACTCCTCCGCACCGGGAAGCCCGTTTTCTGCGAGAAGCCGCTGGCCGGCTGCATCGAGGTCGGAGAGAAGATCGTCCAGGCGGAGAAGGCCGGCGGGGCGTTCCTCATGGTGGGCTACCACAAGCGGAGTGACCCCGCCGTCATGTACGCCAAACAGCGGATCGACGCCTTACGGAAGTCCCGCGAACTGGGCCGGCTCACCTACGTAAGAATCCTGATGCCCCCCGGAGACTGGATCGCAGGCGGCTTCGACGACCTGATCAAGACCGACGAGACGACCCCTATGCTCGAATCCGACCCTCCGGCATCCGACATGGACAGCCGGAGCTTCGACCTCTATCTCCGCTTCGTCAACTATTACATCCACCAGATCAACCTCATACGCCACCTCCTGGGTGAGACCTACCGCGTCACCTACGCTGCATCCTCCGGCGTGATGCTCGCCGTCGAGACCGCCGGCGGCGCAACAGGCGTGATCGAAATGTCTCCCTACACCACGACGCTGGACTGGCAGGAAGAGGCCCTGGTCTGCTTCGAACACGGCTACCTGAAGGTGTCCTTGCCCCCACCCCTTGCGTTAAATCGCCCCGGGCGCCTCGAAATCCTGTGCGATCCCGGCAAGGGTGCAACGCCTGAGACCACTGTCCCCGAACTTCCCCGCGTCCACGCCATGCGCCAGCAGGCCATGAACTTCATCAAAGCCGTCCGCGGTGAGTCGCCCCCGCTCTGCACCGCCCAGGAGGCCTTGGAGGACCTTACGAACGCCTGGGAGTATTTCCGTCTGCGATATCCGCCGCTGTGATCCTGTCCAGACGCTATCCCCACACACTCTGTTGCTTCATGACAAGACCGTTTGGAGGATACCTGCGGCATGAAATGGGGCATCAACATAGGTTCTGGGCGTTCTCACTTGTTGCAAATACTGAGTGTCCACCTGCACGCACTCCCTTTTTCGCCCATTTTTGTCACAGGTTTCGATATCCAAGTTCGAATCCCACTCAGATTCGTGGCATCCGTCCTGTCCCGATGACAGCATCGAGAATCCTCAGCACAAGCGTGCCCGCCGAGTCAATAATCACTCTTAACTCCTGACGGTACACCTTATTGCGGCTAATTGCTCAGACTTCTTGGCGCTCAGGGCCGTACGGACGGAGCGCCCCGGCGTCTGCCTCAGTGTGTCGCCTTATCGCAACCCTGTTACCAAAAGGTACTTACGCGGGACCTCGCCTATGAACCGAGCCTGGTGAGATGTCGAGGCTCGGTTCAGTGGGCAATCGCGCCATGAACGAGACCTTGCAAATCGGCTGGCGGGGGGAGATGGCTTCTTGGGACAGCCGCCCTGAGGCGGGGCGCAAGAACGCACAGGAGAGGGCGCCCCTGCCACCTCAAACCGCTTGATGGAGTTTTTCAGCGGGCTACTGGTGTCGTGTCCCGGAAATTGCTTAACCATGTCATTCCGAGTCCCCGATTCATCGCGGGCGAGGAATCTGGCCGCGCCATCGCGCAGCGCGTCGAATCTGCCGGGACATGCGGTGGGGTTCCGGTTTGAAAGCCAGATCCTTTGTTTCGCTCAGGATGACATATAAGACAGATACTTCCGGGACAGAACACTAGGGCGAGGGGCGGCAATCTCTAACAGGACGCTAAGAAAGTCGGGTCGCCTCCTGGTTCGGTTGTAGTGCGCCCCCCTTGTGGGGCGCCATGAGGGACTGGCCGGCCCACGAGCGGACCGGACTACACTTTTCTAGCGTCCTGCTAATTCCTGGAGAAGCCCCTCACCTGTAAGTTTTAGTCGCCTGTCCGTGTGGCGACCTCTCTCCCGAAAAGTCGGGGGGAGAGCGGCATTGGCTGCGTCGCCTCGGGGCGGGCCCGCCAGGAGCCGGCAACGCAGCGTTAAAACACAGAGAAGTATTGCTGGAAAAACCGTGAGGGATCAACCTCGAGGGCGACCTCGTGCGGAGGGCTTTCGCCGCCCGGACGCCAGTGCGTGAACCCGGACAGTCTGTCGCTGCCCAGTTCCACCTCAACCGTCCCCCTCTCGAACCGGCATACCCGCTCGTCGAAGAGTGTCGTCGCCGCTAGGGGATCGTGGAAGGTCACCGTGTCCCGTCCCTCAAACCAGATTTCGGCGAAATCGAGGACCGGCCGAAGGCGTTCCGCCTGGAAGCGCCGACGCAACTCGGCCGCCTGCATCCGCACCTGGCAGGTGACGTCGAGTCCGACGGACCGATGCACGGCGACCGCGGCCCGATAGACGATGGCGGTGGCGTGCGGGTCGCACATCGCGTTCCATTCCCTCGGGCCGACGCTGGCGAGTCTCGTGGTGAACACCCCGCACATCATCACGAGCGCTCTCAGAAGCGAAGGAATCTCGCGATCCCCGGCGAACAGAAGTCCGATGTTGGTCAGGGGCCCGATGGTCAGGAGCACGACTTCGCCGGGATGTCGCCGGATCGTTTCCCGCAGGAACTCCACCGCCTGACCCCGGGGAAACTTCGTGTCATGGGGCCACTTGGTGAGGGCTCGGGCCTGCGGAGCGCTGGGCTGCTGCTGGGGAACCAGGAGCGGTTTCTCCACTCCCGGAAAGATCGGGACGTCCTTTCCGGCGACCCTGCAGAGGGCGCTCGCAAGCATCGCCCGCTGATCCGATTCCCCCGTGACCGTCGTGATTCCGAGAAGCTCGCACTCCGGCTGCGCCAGGAGATACGCCAGCGCCACCGCGTCGTCAATGTCGGAACCGATGTCCGTGTCCAGAATGACCTTCACCGTCATCGCAGAACCTGCCTTTCTCGTGCGGCTTTCGTCCGGCCCCAGCCCAAAGGAAGCACAACCGACGCCCGGATTATGCCCGGATGTGCACGAGTTGCGCAAGGGGCTTGTCGCAGTTTTGCATTGAAAAGGTCCCGGTGACGGCGAGAAGTGAAGCCTCCCCGCCGCAAGCGGCGGGGCTTCCTGGGTAGAAACAGGCGAAACCCGCCGAAGCCTCGCCCCAATGCTAGTCGGTGCCGAAGAAGGCGTCCTTCCTCGTGCGCCCCAAGGGACACACACTTCCGGGCGAAGGCGGGTGAGTCTTGGCATGGTTGGACGAGGACTGCGATCCGCATGACCCGTGTGCAAGTCCGGAGAGAGGCATGACCATGATGAGAGAGGGTCGTGCTGACCGGCGCGGGAAAAGGTCTTGACACGGGAAACCGGCGCGGCTATATTCCGGATGGTCAAGACGCGAGTATGCCCCCATCGTCTAGCGGCCTAGGATAATAGGTTCTCAGCCTATGGACCGGGGTTCGAGTCCCCGTGGGGGTACCAGTTGTCAAAGAACGAGCGGCTTCGTGCGCTCGCTCTTTCTTGTACCGCCCGAGGCAGGGTATTTCGCCGAGTTCCGGCCGGATGGTATGCCAACCCTTCACGGAGTCCCTGGCGCCTCATCACCCGCTCCTCGGCAATGGCGGCTGAACGGAAGAAATCATAGCTGATATCGTTGCACAGTTGTTACACAGTTGTTACAATTCCAGCGGGTTCGCCGGCATAGAATCCAGGTGACCAGGCCGGTCCCGGGCGGTTCGTGAGGAGAGTGTGCTTCCGGTCCGGAAGGGCCTGCGGGGCGTCGAGGGGGCCGGGAATCCGACCTTGAATGCGCCGCGGTTCGGGACCCCTTTCACGCAAGCCAATTACCCGACGGAAATGGGAGGGGGGACATGAAGCAAAGGAACGTCCGGAGCGGCCTGGCGCTGATCGGGGTCATGTTTGTCACTGCCGTCAGCCTCGAGGCACAGATCCAGCAAGGGGCAGGGCAGCAGCGGCAACAGGCTGCCGAACGCAGGCAAGTCCGGGTCAGCGGACAGGTCGGGCAAAGCCTGGACAAACTGGGGTTCGTCGTGGTGCCCAACCATCACGAGACCTCCCTGTCGTACGTGTACCGCAGGTGGAAATACGAGCATCTCCCCGTCGTCGTGACCAGTGACGCCGCCCTGCACACCTGTCATCTCCACTTTGACTGGTATCAACGGTACCTGGAGGTGGCATATCTGCGGGACGACCTCGTCAACCTGACCGACGCACTGGTCGCGAGGATGGTGGCCTGTCACGACGAGGCACGACAGCCACAGGTGAAGGAAGCGGCCCTTGCCGGTGCGGCCTACTTCCTGGTCGGCAAGCGTCTCCTGACCGGAACCGATGCCGGCGACGCACCGGAGCCGTGGAAGGGACGGATCGAATCGGAACTGAGGCTCATTCGCGAGGCGGCGGGCTTCGCCCCGTCACCCCTCTTCGGATACGTGGAAGACTACAGTCAGTACAAGCCCCGCGGGCACTATTCACGAAGTGAGACCCTCAAGAACTACTTCCGGGCCATGATGTGGTATGGACGCATGGCCTATCGTTGCGGAGGTCCGGACCCAAAAAGCGCGCTCCAGCAGACCCGCACGGCGATTCTCATCTCCCGGGCCCTCGAGGGGTCGAAGGTGAGGGGCGAGGAGGCGCTAGCGGTCTGGCGACGGATCTACGAGACCACCGCGTTCTTTGCGGGACGCTCCGACGACCTGCTGCCGACCGATTACATCGAGGTGATGAAGAAGGCGGCCGGGAAGTGCGACCCGGCCGACGACGGGGATGTCGGGCGGCTGGTGGCCGAGGCGCGTCGGATGCGCAAGCCCCGCATCCTCGGCGCCTTCGAACTGGCCCAAACGGCGGGGGGGCCGGATTGGCGAGAGAGCACCGCCGGCATGAGACTCTTGGGCCAGCGATACGCCCTCGATTCCGAGGTCATGCAGCAGTTGGTCTTCGACTCCGTGAAAGGGTACCTGGGCGACGCGAAGGCGGAGCCGGTCCCGTTCACGCTGGCGTACGCAGGCGGCCTGTGGATTCGGGCCTTCCCACGGGGTCTTGACGTCATGGCCGTCTTGGGGTTTCCCCAGGCGGAGAGACTGCTTCACGACGACGGCGACGACCGTTACCAAGGATACGCCGACCGACTGGCAAAGCTCAAGCAGGGAATTGCCGGGACGGATGAGTCGCAATGGCAGTCGGACCTCTATCACATGCGACTGAAGGCCCTGGCGGCATTGGCACGGACGCCCGAGGGCAGGCTGCCCAAGGCGATGAAATGCGAGGAATGGCTTCTCAAACAGTTGACCGCTGCACTCGGTTCCTGGACCGAGCTGCGACATGACACGATCCTCTACACCAAAGAGAGCTACACCTCAGCTCAGTCCGCCATGGCGGGCCTGGCGAAGAACGGCCGGGAACCTCCTCCCCCTCCGCCGCCGCGAGGCTATGTCGAGCCCGTCCCGGACGTCTACCGCGCCTTGCGCCAGGGGGTGGAGGCCGTCTCACAGAGAATCCAGACGCTGCGGTACCCCGAGGACAAGGCCTTTGTCGGCGACCTCACGCGTTTCGCAGGTCATCTGCAGACGTTGGAGACCCTCTCGAGGAAGGAACTGGCCGGCGAGGTCCTCACCGACGCCGAGTACGCGTTCATCGAGAACATCGGCGCCGCCTTCCGGCTGCCGGAGTCGGGTCTCCCGCATTACCGTGACGTCGTCGAAGAGTTCCGAGGCGTGACGGACGACGCGATGCCCGTCGCGGCCGACGTCCACACGGAGGCGAACACGCGTCTCGTCCTGGAGGAAGCGGTGGGAGCCCCTTGGACGCTCTACATGGTGTGTCCCGTGGACGGGAGTCCGACGGTGTGCCTGGGCGTCGTCTACGGATACTATGAGTTCAAACAGCCGATGTCGAACAGACTGACGGCCGAAGCCTGGCGCAAGATGCTCACGGAGGAGAAGACTCCCGCGCCGCCGTCCTGGCTCAGCCGCTACGTCGTCAAGGGGAACTAGGAAACGCCTGTGAGTGACCCCCGCACGGGAAATGCCGTCGGGTTGTCGTGGTCCTCCGTGACCCGGCGGGTTCTGGAACTCCTGCTGCTATGTCTTGTTGCACTCGGCGGGACGTATCTGACCGCACTCGCCTCCGGCAGGCTCGGTCTGCCCACGTCACGGGAACTCATTTTCGAAGGAGAATGGCGGGCGGGCGGGTGGGACCGCTTCCCGTGGCTGGACTGCCTCGGCATGTTCCTGTTCATGTTCCTGCCGGCCGCGGCGTGGAGACGGTTTCGGCTCCGGCGAGTGCCGCCTCGCGCCTCGCAGCACGTCCGCCGTGCCCTTATCGTTTCCGCGACCGGCGTCACGGGGGTCCTCCTGGTATATGCCGCGCGTCACCTGGGCGCGGGCCCTTCCGCCGGCTTGCCCCGTGACAGTCTTCTGATCCTGGGGAGCTATTGGTTTTTCGTGGCTCTCGGCGAGGAGGCCACGTTTCGAGGGATGCTGCAAGCCGGGTGCGAGTCGATTGCCGGTGTGCATGTCGCCTTGCCTGTCGCCACGGTGGTTTTCGTGCTCTGGCACGGCTTGCCCTCCTCCGCCGTACAGCTCCTCGTCCAATCTGCCGTCGGCATCGGCTTGGGGTTGCTCTATCACACGAGCCGCAGTCTCCTCCCCCCCGTGCTCTGCCACTGGCTCTTCAACATGGTCCTGGTGGCCTGAGGCAAGGGCGGGTGGTGCCGGTGCGGCGGCGCAGGCGTCGCGGACAAGTTCAACACCGGTTTCTCCTCGACTTTTGCCGATTCTCCGCAAGCCGCTTCTTTTTATCCCCTCGCCGTGCGGTCTTCCGGGGGAGAGGGATTAAGGAACTCTAACAAAACGTAATTTTGGGCCGATGGTTTGGCCGATAAGTAGTGTGTACCAGGGGGGATACACACATGGCCAAGCCACTGCTCACGGATGAATTATGGCAACGAATC
>Ga0315282_10001323_pt1 | contig 46926 bp, 39 predicted proteins | sample YL17G07_20_MG_FD_203693 | JGI IMG/M metagenome (GOLD analysis project Ga0315282, IMG submission 203693) | Sediment microbial communities from Yellowstone Lake, YNP, Wyoming, USA - YL17G07_20 | ecosystem: Environmental > Aquatic > Freshwater > Lake > Sediment | place: USA: Wyoming | collected...
TCAATTCCTGTCCCTTGTGGTATCCTTTTTCCATCGGTATATCCTCCCTTTTCGTTTAGTTGGCTTTCCTATAGGGTAGGATATGCCGATTCCTTTTTCCACCACATTCGGGACACTGCCCTTTTGAAACAACGACGTCAAACTTGGCTGGAGTGCCAGTGCGATCTATGATCCCTGGTAATTCACCATTTCTTGTAACCTTGGCTCCGAGAGAAGCGAGGTTTTTCTCAAGATACTCTCTCACATAGTCTTGAGCAAGTTGTCCTAGACTGTTTGCTTGAGCACCACCGGTGATACGGCTTACCCAAATATATCTTTGTTTGATGAACTTAACGAGTGCGTCAGGCTGCCCCAGATACCCACCAATTTCGCATTTCGAGAGCACATCGGCAGTTGTCTCACTTTCAATTGCGCTACCGTATATTAGGATCGTCGAAACGTCTTTCAGCAAATCATCGTAAGGTCTCTTCTCAAGTAGCTTCTTGCCACTAATACCAAGTCTATCATTATTAAGGGTGCCGGTTATTGGCAAGGTCTTGAAGGTATAAGTATGTACCGAGCCGTTTCGCACGTAATTGAACTTACCTTCAGGAAAGAGTTCATGGAATCGACTATTTAACCTCATGAGCAGCTCGCCACCAAAATCGGCAAGAACCACCAGATGCTTCACGAATAGATTAGGAGTGAGTTTAGCCAATTCCACCGCTTTGAACAACGTGAGGAGATCAGGAAAATCTGTTCCGATAATAGAAATGAACTGATCTTGGGTCTCCAGAAGCTTCGGGATAATACTAATCTCGGCTTCTTTTTGGGACAGCTCGGAAGGCCAAAACATGGAGGCCAACTCACGCAGTTCTTCAATAGTCCTCTTGTATTTCGACTCGCTCATCCTTCTCCCACGCTTGGGTTCATAGCAGAACGCCTAGCTAGACTTAATCACATTATAGCCTTTTTAGCCCTCTTCTTCTACTGTTAAATAATGAATCCTTTTCTTAAAGAGATAAAAGGACAAAAGCTATCGATTATTGGTCTGAGGTTTTGCCCCTCATAGGACAAACATCGTGCACACAGTCAACAACATTTCGTCAAATCTCACAATCAAGAAGAATGTGATAAATATCTATGGATCGTCCCGAGGCGGGACGATCGTGCTCACTGACCCATTCAAGAGGAAAATCGTCAATAATCTTCTCATCATGTTGCGGGCATTTAAGGAACAACAAAGATGCGTCGTCATCAATCGCCTTTTTCAATGCAATTTGCCAAAACCCTTGGGAATCGCTTTGTATGTACCCTAGCATAGCTGCTTCGCCATACCTCGCTGCGTAGACGCCGTCCAAGAAACGGCCGATACCTTCGCCCCCGACATACTTATCTACACCCCATCCACTCCTTTTCAAACGCTTGGCTTCGAATACATATTCTGGGCGTCCAGAGAAATTAGCCTGTATTGTGATATCTGACCGACGTCTCGATATACCCGAGCGCCCTGGTGTTCGTTGAGGAGGATCATCCTTGACGAAGTAGTGCTGGCACCACATAGGATAGCCAGCGAATAGTCGATCTTCAACAGCTTCTGCTATGAATCCGGAGATGGACGGCTCTAATTCATCATTTGAGCAAATCCGATGGCGTGCATCTCTGAATCCCCAAGCTATCAACTGATGCACCTGGATCCTGTAGCTGCGAGGGTATATTTCGAAGTATTTAGTTTCTGGTGTAGTTTGCTTCATACCCACCCTGCTATCTATTCCTGACCATGTCCCCTATGATATCGGCTGCATCTTCTATTGCTTGTGTACGAGTCCAATCAATCAGTCGAGGCGTTTTGTAAATGTAGATTCTTGGCCCATCGTATAACCGCAGACCACGTTGGATATTGATCCAATCCCCGATCTGCTCTCGTAAATTACCACTAAGTTCCTTCATCAATTTATTGACACGAATAGTTCCAACCCTGATATCACTGGGTTTGACGGGTATGGAAGCACCCTGTCCTGCCATTTCGACTACACATTCAACAAGTTCGTCAGAATAGGTTATTCTAATGCGATGGCGTGTGTTATCCATGACGAAACTGTCAAGGTCAGTCTGCAATTGTTGAGCATAGAGTAAATACTCTTCTGGCGAGGGATACCTCGTAACTGAATATCTTTCCGAAGGCCTATCCAGAAGCAATCGAACACCAACAAATTCATCAATTACTAGCCGAACATGCTCCGGAATCTCTAGTAGACTGTATATCTTCTCATCTATTTTCGTTTGTAGTTCGCCTTCTATAACGCTAGAACGGCGTAATTCTACTTCTCGCTCTTCCGCTACCTGTCTGATCCAACGCCCACTGTCTATATCACCTGATGCTTCTCCCGACCTCTTGTATTTATCGGGAAGAATGCTCTTGATTCTGCTCTCCTGAGTGACAATTTCTCTATGGAAATTCGCTAACTCTCTGACTTGATATGAGGTGAATTCAGGAGTCGGTATTTTCCTTACCTCACTGGTTATGACGCTTTTCCGCTGACGGAATACGCCCCACTCGGGCACATGAAAGAACAAGTAATATGCCGCTAAGCTTGAGCTGAGATACACCGCTAGGGCACGTAGTGAGTTTTCATTGCCTTTTGGAGCAGCAACAACCAGTTGCTGTGGAGGAACAACGAAATCCTCATCACTGTAGATAGCAAAGTTCTGCCAGGCTTTTGATAAGATCAGGTGAGGAGCTGACGTTGTATGGTAAAGGATATCCTTACCCCATCGTATGAATCGGTCTCCCTTCATTTCCTCGAGCACCTGAGAATGGGTAAGAGAGAACCGAGGGCGTGGTCTGATGGCATTGAAGGTCCCAGTCTTAAACTCTCTGGCATGCTCTAGCTCTACTTTGGGCCAACGCTCATTTTCACGTTCCTTTCGTAGTTCGGCCCCTTGACTAGGCATGTCGTCTCCCCAACCTCGGTGTCTACAGAATTCTTCTAGCGTAGTTGGGAAAAGATGTTTTATGATTTCAAGGGTTCTTTTATCAAGATACTTACCCCATAAAGCAAGCTTCCATAGTGTCATTTCACCATTCATAGCTTCACTGGACGAAAGCATCTTGATTTCATCTTCATTAATCGTTAATACCCAAGGCTTGCTCGTTGTGTCCCTGGTTGGAAATACTTGGTTAACGAAGAACGGTGCAAAGTGAATGATGTCTGATTTCCGATCCGGAGTCATGGATTTTCGGTAAACGACTGTCATCGCAGGTAGAACACCACTTTTCTCTTTTCCAAAGAGGACTTCCCTCATATTTGCGAAATCTGTGACCTTAAGGACATCATTTTTGGTGAAGAATGCTCGTCTATATTTCTCGGACTCACTGTTGAAAAGGCTAGTGGCGGGCAAGACTAGCCCAGCTAAGCCGTTTGAGTTAAGCAACTCAGTTACACGCCAACTAAATGCTTCAGCAACTCGATAGCCTGTTACCGGGAATTCCCTACGGTTCACAGGATTGGTAATCCAGGCACGAACGAACTCGGCGCCCCGAGAGGAAGGTTTTAGCTCAGTCCAAGGAGGATTGCCCACGACCCAATCAAACTTGTGGTAGGCTTGTCGAGACAGAACAAGGCTTTTGTCAGTAGTATCGAAGAAATCGGACTTTATTATTTGAGTATTATGCAGTGCGGGAAATTTGAATTCTAGGCTTTGTAGCTGAGCCAAGTCTGTGTAGTGAAGCAACGTAAGAATTAGACTAAATTCCGCAACGTAGCAAGCATCTCTCTCCCGCTCGATTCCGAAAATGCTCTCCACAAGGATGTCCCGTAGTAGTTCGGGACGCAGCTTGCCCCCGGCTCCTGTCTGTAGTATTTCTTTTTCAATCAGACGCCTATAAGCTAGCACCAGAAATACCCCTGACCCGCAAGCGGGATCGAGTACCTTCATTCCTCTAACGAGTGGTTTGAACGACTCCATCTCCGACAACAGATAGTCCGCTAGAACCTCAGGGGTGTATATCGCACCTTTCTCCTTGCGATCATGTATGAACTGCTCATATATCGAGGAGAGCGTCTCCACCGGAATATAACGAAAGTCGTATGCTTTAAAAGGGAGACACAGCTGGTGAACTGGTGGCGGAGCGGAATCCATGACTTCCGATCCGCCAAATACTGAAGCAACCCATGAAATGTGCTTGTCTCTTAACTGAGTGAAGTCGACCGGGAAGACTTTGCCATTCAAGCGGTCTTCCAAGATCTCAACTAAATTTTCTAGACTGTGGACAGAGGCATTCAGCGAAAAAATGCTTGGAGGATCTACCTTCTTGCTCAGCATCCAGTCATCAGTCAATATTCTACGGTTTCTTAGGTAGCTCAAATAGACGTACTTGCCTATTAAAGCATGGCCGACCTCTCTGGGAACGCCATCATTCTCAAGAGTCTCGCCCAATTTCTCTAGATTGCGAAGGAGACGTTTGTCGACTCTCTGACCTTGGTCAAGTTCCTTGTAATATCTAGATTTCCAGATGAGCCCAGAATCGATCGCACTTGCTTTGAAGTCGCTAAGTAAGGTCACGAGTCGCTGCAAGTTATCCGCTTGGTCCAAGAGACCCGGTTCTTTCTGTCCGGGAGCCTGTGGAGCATAATTAAAACCAGTATAGAGTCTCAGTTGATGAGGCAGTAGGACTATTAGGAAAGGAGCATAGCCCAAGTTCCAGACACTCCGATGGATATACCTTGTCTGCTCCAGGTCATTAGCTTCAGCTACGTAAACGAGGGGACGGGGGGATAACGACTCTCTCTCATGAGGACTTGTTTTGAATACATAGACCCCCTTCACACCAGCTTCTCGCGCAGCTCGAAGCAAATGTGCCGTTTCTAGATGGACAGGACGCTCGGTCTCACAGTAGTTTGGAGAACCGATGTACTCTAGCTCCTTAAGGAGATCGTTGAGTCCTATCATCGTAGTCTATATCCTTTGGGTTTACCTTCAGAGCTTTGGCAAGCTTGTGTAGCGTGAGGGGTTGTGGATGGTGCTGAATATTTTCAATCGCAACGATCGTGGTCCTACTAACACCTGATAAACGTGCCAGTCTAGCTTGACTTAACAGTCTTTCCAAGCGCAATTCTCTTAGCGTTGCCATTTGTACCAAAGTGTACCATTCACAACTAGATTAGTCAATATCCAACTGATTACAACCAATATGAACTATCTGCTTGACCAATGGTCTTTGTACATTGAACTACCAAAAGCATTTTGGGTATGAAGCGTATATTTATCCTTGAATTCCGGTTGAGGATTCGGGCTATCCTTCTTGGAGGGACAAGAGAACGTTACTGGAAGATCGGAGCACGCAAGGGATCGTTTCGGCGGTTTACGACGTTTCTAGGTTTCGTCCTCTTAAGTGGAGCTGTGGAGACTCGAACTATAATGCATTGTTAGTTTGAATAAGCAACTGCTGTAGAGCCGGAATAAGTTGTTTCTTCTCAAACAGAAGTTCGGAATGCCTCCAATGCGGGCTACCGTGCTGGATTCGAACCATGGCGGTGACCAGCTTAACCACAGGTGGATTGCACAATCCATCTCATTGTGCAATCCCCGACTTTCAGTCGGGGAGGAAAACGGCCCTGTCCATAACTTGGCGGGGTAAAGTAAGCCTCCTAGCTGCCGGGGAGTTTGTCAAAGGTCGGCGAAGGCGATTATTACCGGTGAGGAAATGTACATCAGGCCTTGAACTGTTTCAAAGCTAGCGTGTTCAAAGCACCATAGCTAGCCTTCCTCGTTATGTCAGTATGCTAACCCCTTCCGGTGAAAGTCCTCCCCGACAGTATGGACTTCCCAGGCCATGCCCTTGCCTTCTATTGCGAGTAGCTTTGCGACTAACGATCGGGTCTAAACGTGCGACCCGCAGCGACTCGCAATATTTTTAGCTTCGTTGCGACTCGCGCGGGGTAATCGCTATACATACGAAAAAGGAGTTTCACGCCGTCGTCCATCATTCGTCCTTTCTTCGTCGCCGAAGGCTTTAGCCCCGCCTTACTTCCAACCAGCTCGGTGCAATCCCTGAGCCGCTGCTTCATCCCGTCCGCGAGTTCGATATGAGGGTTATATATCTGCCTGGCTTCTGTCGCTGGCCCCGGTGCCGCCTCCGCTGCAGCTCGACCCCTGTGGCTGCCTCTTTCACTTCATCGCCCACGACTACTCCAAAAAAGTAAGGGGCAAGTCAGACCCTCACCGCGAGTCGCTTGCCCCGTTAACCTGTCTTGGAATTTCCAACACTGTTCCGACAATGTGCAAAACCGCAAGCGTGGCAAACCGACAAAACAGGCGTGGTTACATTGATCAAGAACCGACATTGGCCCAGGTGTTATTCGTAAGCCCTTGACCGTTGGCTGATTAATGATTTAGAAGGGGCCAAGCGTTTGCTGGCCCACTTCTTTTTTGGAGTTTATCTTGAAGAAACCACCCTGGGACTCTGTACCATCACCGTGGGCGCTTTCTCTGATGAACGGGTAGCCAGGGTCAACCTGCCCGGAGAAGAGCAAGCGTATATCATCCCCGTCGGCAGGAAATAATGAGGAGGTGGGAAGTGAGGCACAACAATCCATCGGATTGTGCAGTGGTGGCCATCCACAATTCTGGAGGGACCATCGTCACTTTATCTTAGGAAATTCCAGGATTAAAAGGTTTGATGCCTTTTTCATTAAATTAACCTAATGTTTCCCCGAACTGTTAGTGACAAAGAAAAATCATTCATCGTGGGAAAAGCGACAACCCCCTCATAAAGCCTTGTGAAAACTCCGACATTTATGCTTTTATGATAAAAACGACGAAGAAAAACTGCTGTTGTTGCCCTCAGGATGGCGTGGTAGCGAAAGGTTGACTGTCACTATAGCCTTGAACTGTTTCAAAGCTAGTGTGTCGTATGCTCCGTAGCTGGCCTCCTTCATTATGTCGGTACTCTTACCCCTAATCGGTTCAGCAGTGGTGGGACTTTTCTCGCCGTGCCTTTCTCCTCCCCGAAGATCGGGGTGTATGTTTCGGATATAGCTTCGTAGTGGCTGGGTGCCCTGAGCGGAGGATGATCACAACCCCCGGCTGGGCACTGATAGGTTGCTTTCATTTTTACCACCTCCTCTCTCATTAATATTTAGGGTCTCGCCAGGGTCTGGCATTTTAGCTTCGCCAGGGTCTGCCAGACTACCCTGGATAATCTCGTTTCCAGGGTCTTACCAGCGACTCGCCAGTGACTCGCAATTTTTAACTTCGTTGCGACTCACGCGGGGTAGTCCATATGGACTCAACCTTGACTCAAAACGAGACTCCGACTTGAGTCAAGGAGTTTAACCTCAGTGAGTCAACCTTGGCTCTGGCGAGACTATGAACCGACCGGATTGGCTATAAGTAAGCGGAGCTAAGCCGAGCAAAGCCTTTGTTTTATGGGTTTAAGGGAGTAAAATTCAGACCCTGGGTGAGGGTCTGGATTAGATACGCTTGAGGGTACCCTGGCGAGGGTTGCTGAAGCTAAAATTTGAGCCCTCGGCGAGGGCTCAGTGAGGGTTGCCGTAGCTAAAAGTTGAACCCTGGCGAGGGCTCGGCCAGGGTTCGGTGAGGGTCTGGCGAGGGTCTTAGGCACGATTTCTGATACCCTGGCGAGGGTTGGGGAGGGTTCGATGAGGGTTCGGCGAGGGTCTGGCGAGGGTCTAAATTTTAACGAGAAGGAGGGATGAAGAAACGGCAGAAACCTATCCATGTCCGGTTGAGGGCTGTGACCATACCCCGTTCAAGACACCTCTAGCCCTGGGTAGTCATATCAGTACCGACATAATGAAATAGGCCAGCTATGATACTTACGACAAACCAGCTTTGGGATAGTTGATGGTCATAGGGACATCCCTCTAGCGGGTATGATCTTCTGCGCTGACCAATGTGGTGATGAAATGGAGGCAGGTTATCACGTTTGGTAGGAGTCAACGAAAAGGCGATTTGTGAATAAACCTAATCAGCCTCGCTTCCCTACTCACAATCTCTCTTTCCCGAAAGTGGTGTGGTTCTCTCTCTGCCGTTCAAAGTAGGGACGTTGATGGGAAATACAGGGTTGCTCCACAAGCTAGCCTCATAATCGCAGCCCCAGTGTTTTTAGTAATTTTCCCCGTTCCTCCGGTGGCAGCTTTTCGCTGTATTTGAGGAGCTTCTCCAAGCGCGAGGTAAGCTGTCTAAAGTCGAGCTGCTCCGGTTTTACCCCAAGCTTTGGAGCTCTCGCATAAGCAGTCACTAGGCCCTCATATTCTTTTAGCAATCTGGACACCTCACCTTGCAGTCCCCCGGGCCCCGCAAATATCCTTACCGCCTCTTCTAGCTCAAGCTTCTCCCTTTTAAGTTGCTCAACTCGCTTTTGAAGACTAATCACCTCTTCCCTCTCCAGCCTCTCCTCCTTCTTGGTCACCGCTTCCTGTTCCTCTTTGCTCCGCTCAAGAAAATGAAGTTTATTATACCCTTTTTCAGTTAAGCACCACTGCCCGCGATAGGTCGAGGGGGTAGCACCTAAGTCGTTAACCAGGCCTTGTTTCTTAAGCAGGTTTAGCCTCTTATAAGCGTAGGAATAGCTATAGCCAAAACGATCCATCAAGTCATAAGCGGTTATTCTCTCCCTTTCCTTGATGAATTTCAAGAATTCTCCCTTTGGTGCCTTTACCTCAGCCATTCCAGGACTATTTTACCACCTAGGGGGTAAAATAGCACCAAGGGTCTTAAGATAAAGACTTACTGGGTATTACCTTATAGTAATGGCTTTAGCCTGTTAGTGGATACCAGCAGCATCTCAGCCGGGACCTTAATGTGGAGGTCGTAGACCCCATTTGCCCCGGCAATATTGCTGTTGCAGATTGCGGGCTCTCGGCTCCTGGTTTAATATCCTCAACCTCCTGTTTCATGTGCATCATCTTTTATATCTTGTGACGCAGCACGGTATTTTTAATAGACATACAATACCTGCTTACGCTTGTAAGAATAGACAAGCCCTAGCTAACTATACCGTTTACGTAGCGACATTTGCCTGAACACCTGCTAAAGACGAGGTATACACACTGAAGTCGTCCCTCGTTTGGGCCAACTTTCCGATGGATTGTGTCCATCTGTTTATTGCTTACTCGCCAGTAACAAAATCTACCGTAGTAGCCGCACGGACAAGACCAAAGTTATTTGGGGATATTGACAATCAACCATAAAAGGATTAAATTATCATCCTAACATGTAACTGAAAAATGGAGAACGATAAATATGCCATATCACCAGAGTCAAAAGAATTTGAGGTACGATTTTAATGCCGTATGGCAAAGATTAAAGATATCAGGTAGTCAGTCCCTTCAAACACCAAATGCCAATAATTTTGAGGCTTTTGCAGGTTCAACCATAAGGGGTAGTCACAGGGGAGAGAAGGTTATCCGCATCTTCCAGGGTGGCAAAGAGTATGCTCGGATTTACCCGTGTTGTTGGGGCCATACAACAAATTGTAATCAAACCCGCATAGGAGGCTATAGCGACGCTTTGGACCAGTGGTGTTAGTGCATGAAAGTCATTGTCTGGAAGGGAGAAAAATGGGAAGCGGGACAATCGCCCGCCTGCCCTCATTGTCCCGCTAATAGACCCAAATGGTTTGTTTGTTGGGAGCATAAGTATGTTTACGAACCATGGTTTAACGGTGAAAGACGTGCTTTTGGATTGAAGGGGCCATTTCGCTTATAGTAGCAGCTTGCCTTTTTTACTTAACTGCTTAATGGGAAAATATGCCATTTTCTAATTCTAAAACTAATTTTCGGTTTACTCCCAAAGATTTTCGGTCGTGTACAGGCAACCAAGTTGATGAACAGTATCTTCATTCCAGGTTCAAGGACTTGAAAATTGCTATTGAAAATGATCGAATATTCGAACGAGAGTTTAAAGACTTCAAAGGTTATGTTGCTCATCCATTTAATCGAGGCTCAATCAAGTTCAAAGATTATATGTGGCTAGGTTTTGCACATAATCAATTTAAAAAACCACGAGATGAAGTTCAATTTCAAGTGAGTATCGTAAAAAACCAACCGTTACGAATTGAATTATTCATTGACAAATCATCGATAAAAACTAGGCGCCAAGCAAAACAGAAAATTAAACATAATAAATCTATCTATTTAAATTTAGTACACCAATTAACTGACTATGATATTGGATATTCAAATCCTTACAAAGATGATAATCATTACTTCGACTGTAAAGATTTAAATAGCGTTGATTTTGCTCAAATCCTAACCAAAATTGATTTAGGCGGATTTCATTTCTTTATTGGCAGGGATATATCAAAAAACGAAACACGCAAGTTTGGTAATCAAATTGTTACGCAGATTCTTCTTACGTGGATTCAGCTTCGCCCAATGTACGATTTTTTAGTCTTCGACAAGTTTTACCTTGGTCCAAAAACGGCATCTACTTCAATATCCACTACAGAAGATATCATTACAAATCTAGCAAGACAATTTCCTTTGAAAAATATTGATTTAAATGAAACTGAAGAAAATGCTAAAAATAGAGAAAACAAACAAATAACCTATGAACAAAATTGGGAGGCACAGGAGAAAGCTAATTCTAGCCATCGAAAAACAGTAAAACTTTTATCTGATTATATTAGAATTCGTGGTGTTGATCCTAAACAAAGCGTTATCGACGTCTATGTTGAAAAGAACGATTTTATTTTTCTATTCGAAATTAAGAGTATCCACACAGATAACTTTATCAACCAAACGAGGACAGCCCTTGGACAGTTATTAGGATATGAATATTTCCAAGTAAAGAGCAAACCTGAAAATCAAAGTAAAAAAGTTATTAGAGGTATCACCTACACCAAAAAACCCACAGAAGAAATTATAAATTTTTTGAACGCATACGGATTTTCGGCTTTTTGGGTTATCGACGGAAATCTAACAGGAAATTCAGCAAGTATTAAACTACTCGACGATTTCCTTTCCGGTAACCTAACCAATTCTAATGTTATTAATTAAACTCCTAATGTAATATACGCATGGGAGGGCAGACATCCCCGATGTTTGTCCAATGGTGATGACTCTACTTTAACCTCTTCCCAGCACCACTTCATTCTCAATTGTCGTGATTTTTCTTTGCATGTATTGGGACTCACGAGGGTAACAATCTGACGAAAAGTTGGATTGGCATGACGAAGGGACATGGTTCAAATCCAATTCGGTAGCCCACATTGGAAGCATTCCGAACTATCGTTTGAGAAGAAACAACTTATTCCAGCTCTACAGCAACTCCTCACAACCTGTCTGTAAGTATCTGGATTCCAGTTTGGTTCGAGTCCCTCAAGGCCGGCTTACTTACGAATACCACATAAATCGTTCCAAATTTGCAGTGAGGGTGTTAATCTATATTGTCGACTAAAATGTTCAACTATCCATTTAGAATATTCCTCAAGTTTGATTGTGTCGCGCTTTCCTAACAAATATCTTGAAATAGCTTTCCCAGCTTCTTCACCACTTCTCAAAGCTGCTGTTATTCCTTCGCCCAGGTATGGATTAATCAATCCAGCTGCATCACCACAGCTAACAACACCAGACGAGTGATGCCAGTATTGTCCAAGTCCACTCCACAGCGGTTCCCATCCGCCACGCCATCTCCCAAGTGGATTAGCGTGATGCTCTCTCAACAATTCTTCTCCAAGTGATCTAAGATTAGCTTTTGGCTTTTCGTCAAGCACGCACACGCCTATATTTGCTACCTTTTCAGAAATTGGAAATACCCACCGATAACCGGGTTCACAAGAATCAAGAAATTGAAACATAAGAGCATCAGTTTGTTGTATTTCTACGTACATTGAGATTGCAAAAGCTTTACGAGGCTTGCCGTCTATACCAAGCTTTTTAGATAGTCGGGTCATAGACCCGGTGGCAAGTATTACGGCAGCGCATTCAATTTGGTTACTTGCGCCATCTTTGTACCGCAGTGACACCTTGAGACTCCCCGTCGGTTTAGTCTCCAAGTCAGTAACACAAGTCTCATATTGAAACGATGCAAATTCTGCAACAACGTTGCGCATTTCCTGGTCAATAGTAGACCGTGGGATTACCCAGCCAGCTTTGTTCTTATACTCTAACTCACGTACTAATAACTTGTCGACACATAAATTAATTCGATTATAGCGATACCCGCCTAATGCCTTCATGCGCTCTTGGTTAATTCCAAAGAGACTCACGAGTTCAGTTGCCGAAGGAACAAGAGTATCGCCACAGGTTTTATCTCTCCCAGGCTGACCTCTTTCGAATACAATAACATTAATCGATCCTTTCGCTAATGTATATGCTGCAGCGCATCCTGCTGGACCGCCACCGACTATGATTACTGTTGAGGTACTCATGTTAAGTAGCTAGATTCCTTCGTGAATATCTAATTATAGACAATAAATTGTTTTCATAGACATCATACTGCTTAAATGGCTAGTTCTTTTAAGTATAAAACCTTTGGTTCTCAATGACTCACTCCCAATCAGGACGGGCACGCCACGTATGGCATATTGTACCTTTTCAATCAACTACCTCCTTAGTTCCTTGGTGGCTCTAGTTGTGTCAAATTCTTTTCGAAAGTCCTTGAAATCCTTCAGACATTCGGTACATCCTTGTTTATAACGCAGCGGCAGTCCGCTCTTGAACTTCACAATCATCTCCAGACTGTCTGAAAAAATGTTACCAAAGGCTTCCAGCGATGGGGGGCAAATTGTCCACCTCCCGTCTGGTAACACGCCAAGATAATCAGTCCAGCTGCCTTTGCAACACGAATAGTGCGTATTCAGCTCTCGCAATTCCTGATTGTGAACGTTATATTCAGACAATAACACGGTGTCATTTGAGTAATCACTTACCACCACTCCGTAGTTTTCCATTCGCAAGTTGTCAACGATTTCGGCTGGGTCAAAATGATGGAGATGGAACTTGTCTCTTGCTGTAAAAATATGAATGTTTTCTTTGTAGTGCTTCGTAAGGCGAAGGAACTTAGCAAAAAACTCTTTTTGGGCAAGGGGACGACAATTTGTCGCGAGTATCACGGAAAAACCGTTTTCAAGCACGGTTTGTAGCATAGGAAAAAATTGGGGATTCAGCAAAGGTTCACCGCCGAAGAAATTCAATGTTGTAATACGGTTGTCCTTCGCAATAGCCGTTGATTGTGTAAAAACATCCCAAGACATATGTTCACCGGTCTCAGGGGAGCAGCCATACAAACAATGCGTACATGTCTGCGTGCATCGCAAGGAAATGAACAACGTTAAATAATTCATCTTCTACTCCCTTGCCGTCGCGTCCTACATTGGTATTCTGATTCCCCGACTAATAGGCAGAGCTTTGGCCCCTCTAGCATGCTTAATCAAGAGTAAGTCACCAACAGTAACGCGTTCTGCAAATAGGCTCTTGGCATGTTCTATATCCTCCGTTTTGGACACGGCTGATCAGAGTGTATTTTTCTATTGCATCCTATCTATCCTTACATTCAGCAGCCTATGATTGACCACCTCACTGAAGCATTGCCGAAGCCAAAGACTATACTCCTCAGGATTTCTGATCAGTTCTTTTTTAAGATTTTCTATCGTTACCCAATCCCAATCTGATACTTCAGCAGGGTCAGGGTCAGGGTTCTGATTTGAGACACCGAAGAAGACATGGTCAAACTCATTTTCAATGAGACCTCCACCGACATCGGCTTGATATGAAAACGTGAAGATTTCGGTCAATGTTGCAACAAGCCCCATCTCCTCAATAAGCCTACGTTGTGCGGTCATCAAGGGAATCTCTTCCGGTAAGGGATGGGTGCAACAGGTATTAGTCCACTTACAGGGAGAATGATACTTGCCAGCGGCACGTCTCTGAAGCAAAAGCTCATTCCTATCGTTAAAGATAAAAACAGAGATAGCCCTATGTAGCAATCCACGGCGATGAGCCTCTATCTTCTCGCATGTGTAAAGTCTGCCATCATCCTTACACAGATCACAGCCATATTCATCAACCAAAACTACTGAGTTACGCTGTTCCATTTGTACCCTCAATTTCTTCCTAGAAATGCTTCGATCTTCTCAATCAACTCTGTTGGGATGAAAGGTTTGGTGATATAACCATCGGCTCCTGCTTCTTGGGCCTTTAGCAAATCAATATTTTGGGCCATACCACTTATCATTAACACTTTGGTGCGGGACATGGCAGGGTCTGATTTTACGAATCTGCACACCTCATATCCATCTAGTTCCGGCAGGTGGATATCCAGGAGAATAATGTCAGGGACATCGATTCGTGTAACCCTTAGAGCCTCCTGACCACTTTTTGCATATGTAGTCCGATAATTCACGAGACCGTCAAATATTGCACAAAACAGATCGACAATATGCTCGTCATCTTCGACTATTAATATCTTTTTAGGCGCAGTCCTATCCACCGAACCAGCACTTCATTTCAATTCACTCTCTCAGAATCTTGCGTTGGCATCGCCACAAAAAAAGTTGAACCTTTGTTTAGCTCGCTTTCGAACCATATCTTACCTCTCATCGCTTCAGTCAATTCCTTCGCGATATAGAGGCCAAGTCCACTTCCCCTAATGCCTTGGGTCTCGGGTCTCTGTATTCGGTGAAAAGTCGTAAAAAGTGAGCCTTTGTCCTCTAGACCTATCCCTAAGCCTTCATCAGCAACGCTCATTATTATGAGATGCTCTGCTGGTTCATTGCGGGCGGAAAGAGTAATTCGCCCGCCGTTTGGGCTATACTTGATAGCATTACTCAACAAATTTCCCACAACTTGACTGAATTTATCACGATCTACCCATACATCAGGAAGGCCAGGTTCTATGTCAACAACAAATTCGTGTTTGTTGGTGTTTTCACGGCTCAAAGACAATACCTCCTCAATGAGACCAGACAAATTTACCCCTTCTAGCTTGATATTGATTCTACCGGACTGAATGCGGCTCACATTTAAAAGGTCATCTACGATGGTGCTTAGCCTATGGCTGTTATCAAGAATATTCTTAAGCCACCGCTTTCTAGTAGCATCGGCGGGATCACGACGCAGGAGGAGGTCAGCGTAACCCACGATAGAGGTCAGCGGTGTGCGGAGTTCGTGAGAAGCGACCGAGACGAAGGTATCCCGAACGCTAACGTCGTGGATGAGCATAGCACCATGTAATGCTATAGCAGCTACGGAAACAATCCCCTGGATTAGAAATATGTCGTTAGATGAGAAATTTTGCCTTGTTGCCTTTTGTGATAGACAAAGAATACCTACCTCTTTCTCCTCTGCTATAAGGGGAATCAAGAAGGCTAGGTCCGAGCTTTCCTTTAATGCCATATTTGGAAACTCTTTAAGATGACTTCTTCGAGATATCAGATTCAACAGCTGTCTCTGTCTATTGGCATCTACAAACGAGCCTTGTACTGCACCTATTTCAAAGGAACCGGACTGTGCCTTGGTGAACAAGCAACCACCAGCTAAGTTTAGCGTATTAACTGCGGTACCAACGATAAGACGCGATACACCGGTCAAGTCTTTAACCGAGTTCAAAGAAATACTTAGGCTTTGGATTATCTTCCTATAATCATATCTGTCCTTGTAAAAGAGCCTATCTATCAAGCTCTCGATACCATTTTTCGTTGGGCCAAAAAGAGCAGTGGCAATACCACCTAGCGCTAGAGCTATAAGAATTTCCTGGGTGGCCCCAATCGAATTACGGAAAGCCAAAACTGTAAAAATCCCGGCTCCCAAAATTGCCGACATTACTGCCGTGATTAAGCCGTATATCACACCTCGCCTAATAATAACATCAATATCCATTAGCTTTTCGGTAACTACGGCGTACCCTAAACCTAAGGGTATGAATACGATCAGTAGAATACTATATTCGGATGGTATAATGGGTCGTGCCAATGCTGCCGCAGGTAATAGACCGAGAACCAGGAAAGGGACAAGAGCTGCAAGACAACTAATTAATACAATTTTCATTTGCTGTCGTGTTCTGGGAGAGCTAGCACGGAAGTAGTTGAATACCACCACACTAGCTGCTGCTGCGAGTCCCGTTCCATATTCGAACATCCTGAGGGTTCGAAACCACAGTATAGGTTGGCCATTAGCATAACCGACCAGAGGGAAAAACAATAGTGTTATGACCGCAGGAAGATAGATGAGATACACTAAATGATTATTGCGAAGACGTATTCGTTCTTCGGGCAGGACCAGGAAGAAATGCAGGAGCAGCCAAGGGCCAATAATAGATGCACCAACCTCAAAAAATACCGCAGTCGGAATTGTTATTTCTGCTGCCATATTCGCACTGAGAATTAGCCCAAATGAAAGCGTAAAAAGATACGATAGCAACGCAGCAACGTTTTTTTGTCTCTTTAAAAAAACGTAGAAGCCAGTTATCCAGAATACGAGACAGACAACGAACGATGCCCCCAACTTAGTCAGGAATTTCGAAGATGGAGAACTGTCGCTAAGAGCTACAGATTTCAAATATCCGTGGTCATCAATAATGGTCAGTTCTCTAATTAGCCTTCCAAAAACAAAACCTTCCTTTTCGTATTTTTCTAAGAATAGCTGTGCCGGTTCACCATTGATCTCTATCGGCTTGTCATTTTCCTTTATCCCCCCCTCACTTGCAAGGCCGGTAGGGTCTATGGTTTTCACTATCCAATCCTGGTTATTCATGGAAAGTTCGATTCCCATATGGGACATCCTTGCGCTCAAGGCAAAGAACGTTATCGAGATAGCCAAAATGCAAAACCCAAGTATGGTAAATGCTACCGTTCTAAGGCGCTCACCGTCTGTAAACAACCTCATGAACATACTTTTGATCTGGTTCATGGTGGTTTAACTCGTCTCATTCTAAAAATAGTCTCAATCGTTCAATGCTGGCCTCCGCCAGTTCTGCATTGAAAAGGATATCTAGGGCCCGTTGTTTGTACAACTCCATTTTTATAGTTGAGTAATGTATGGCGCCGGTAAGGAAGAGTAAGTCCCTGATTGGTGCGTAGTCATTCATAGGCGCAGGTTGCTTTCGGAACGCAAGTTGTAGCCGATTACGAGCCTCTCCATCCGCTTGAGTTAGAGCATAAATTATCGGTAGTGTTGCCTTATTCTTTGCGATATCGTTTCCATGAATAATACCCTGGATATCGTTGGCGATTTGAGATGCCATGCCAAGATTCTGACCGAAGAGAGCAAATTTGTCGACCAGTTCTTGATTTGCCCCACCGAGCAATGCCCCAACACAGCAGGCACATTCTAGGGTAGAAGATGACTTCATCTTCGTTATTTTCAGGTATACATCTTCGGAAACAGCCATTTTTTGATTGAGAGACAGATCCAGGTGTTGACCAGCGCAACTAACGGTATAATACGAATTAATCGTGTCCATGATGCGTATTACCATGCAATCAGCCACACCTCTTTGCTTGAGTCGAGCGATCGCTCTCTCTGCCAATATCAGGTGGGTCGTAGCCACGTTTGTGGCCACGGCAGAACCATATCTGGCTACAATTGAGTCAGGGTTGTCCCCGTCCTCAATATCATCGAACACCTCGGCAGAGGCTCTGAACAGTTCGAGAGCAGCTGCCGCTGGTAGAGCGTGTTCGTAACGCCCTGAGATGGCTTCGCACACAATCAGAGACAACAAAGACCACGGTCTATCGTGTTCAGTTTCGGCTGCTAATCCCCTGACCTTACTCAGAGATTCTTTAGCCAACTCAAATAGGCTGGCCTCTCCAGTCAAAGATGCCAGAACAGCCTCTATTTCATCTTTAAGAAGCTTTATCTGCCTCTCTCTCCACATAGTGAGATAACTGCGTGACGCTATCACGTAGCAGACCAAGTGTTAGTATCGTGCATGACTGCTTCCAACTGCTGAGAATCGCCGCTCACCAATCCCAGCTTAGCATGTGTGCTCATTACCGCTTTTTTCTCTTGCTCTGATAAATTGAACTGGGCAAGAACGCTGTCCGGATTTGACTCAAACTGGAGCCTCGTTTTTTCATCACCGAAGATTTTCTTGACTAGCTCTTGCAATGCCTGTGATTTCATTTCATAACCTCCTATTATGAATTTTATTTTATATTCCGCTATGTCTTGCCATTACTACACGTTAATTTGCTAAATATGCATATACCCTCCTTATTAGGTTATTTAGTCGACATGCCGAAACGGAGATAGTTGTCAACGGCAGCTAGAATGTCAGATCCACTGAAAGGCTTACCCATAACACCCAATGGACCGTGGGTGAGAGCATTCATCATTAAATCACTATCCGGATAACCTGTGATTATTGTGACTGGTAATTTGGGCTTGGCCAGTCTTATCTGCCTGAACAGTTCAGCGCCATCCATTACTGGCATTTTGAGGTCAAGAAACACCAAGTCGTAATCCTGATTATTCACTAATTCGAGCCCTTCAGAAGATTCATTGGCCGTAGTTACTGTGTGGCCTGACTCTTCCAGAGTGTCTTTAAAGAGCGAACAGATCTCCTCGTCATCATCGATAACAAGAATGTTGGCTGCTTTCTCCACCGACATTTGACGTAACCAGATATCAATTGAAGCTTTATCGAATCTCCACTGGCGGCCGACCTTTGTTGCAGGTATAGCTTGTTTATCAAGCATCCTGTATATTGTTTTCGTAGTGACCCGCAAATAGTTGGCCACTTCTTCAAGAGTCATTAATTCTGTCATCTAATCCCCTCAATTCAATTACTCGCCATACTCTGGAACCAGTGTACTGAATGGGTGAGCCCCAGCATTACCTGAGCGATAGGATTTCGCTCCAGTTTATTCAGCATAGATTTTATGTACTGGTTTCTCTTGGAGTAGAATTCATGTCTCGCAACCGCCCAGTCCTTGATTTCTTTAGCAGGTAGACCAAGCCGCCGAGCTATATCAATCGTTTTGTCGGTTACTATCTTTGAGTGAAAATCAAAATGATCAACCTGTGTATCCACGCCATAGGCAATAGCGTTGATTACGCTGAATTGCCGGTTAGCAATCTTCGCGCCATTACTAATGTTTCCCATTGGCTGGATTATATCAGAAACCGAATTATACCTTTTTCTACCCTCAAGTATTGTGCCAATACTGGCACTTAGCTTATCAATCGTAAATGGTTTAACAAAATAATCTGAAGCACCAAGTTTCATGGCCTGGATAGCAATGTCGAGGTCCTTGACAGCCGTCATCATGATGATTTCTGTATTTTGATGCAGCGTTTGAAACGTCCTTAGTAACTCTATTCCAGACTTACCTGGCAGTTTGATATCGAGCAAAGCTATATCAAAGCGGCGGTTCTGCAGTTTAATAATTGCTTCATCGGCAGTTGAGGCAACGTCGCAGGTGTATCCTTCCTCGGTCAGACCTTCGTGAACGAGTTCACAAATTGCCTTATCATCATCCACAATGAGGATCGTTGTAGTGGTGTAAACCATTATCATCTCCTCACATAATAGTAGTCGATCGACAACATGGATATTAAGGAGTAGATATTGAGATTAAGTTTATTATCATTCTACAATTTCTACATTTTTATCATTTGTCTACTATTGTCTTATATAGTATATTAAAGTCCTATAGAAGTCAAGCCATTTGGCGAAGATATTTTTACAGGTAGTTATTACAAAGTTTCTACCGAGGTTTTTTACTTTCTTGTAGGTATTGTAAAATTAGCTGGAAGTGATTTGAAAGACGTTTAATAACAGGATATTTTGATAAATCCTCGACAACTTTTGAAAAATCTATAAGTTGTAAATACAATGGTAAAACTAAAATTTCTCAAAGATGTTTGCTCTTATCTCTAAAAGACACAATTTATTACGTCGCTATTCATGAAACTGACTAACCAAATTGGTATTTTTTTCAGATAAATATAATGCATTTTCAACATGGTGTATAATGAACCCAAAGAATATACTTTTCTCTTGGTAAAATGAACGAGACCTTAAATCTAGGTACAATTGTAAGAAGGCAAAGGAATAGATTAGGTCTTTCACTTGTGGAATTAGCCGCAAAGTCAGGAGTATCCCCTAGTCATCTCGGTCGTATTGAGAATGCTCAGCGTTATCCTTCAACTAATATCTTGCGGAAAATCGCCAGACCTTTAGAGCTTGATGAGGAGGAATTGTTCAATTTAGCTGGTTACCTACCTATAAAGCAAACTAAAACCGATGACCTTCAGAAGCACAAATCGCTGGCTGAGCTTGATATTTTAGTAGACCGAGTTACGGCCGACTTAAATCGCATCAAGAGCATCATTAGAGAATTACACGTGAAATCTTAATAACTGCTTAGGTTGCGGTACCGAATCATCGGGTCTTATCAAGTACTCAGTACCACTTGCCTCTCGATTGTCGTAACTACATTCCGCATGCCCAAGCGCAAGAGTAATAAAGTAACATAGTGTGTAATACTACCGTCAAGCCGGAAATTCAACTCACAAGGCGTGTGATAGCAGTTATACGCTATTTAAATATTAGTTCTTCCTGCGTCCAGGAATAGGTGCTATACTCTGTCTGGGATGGAGAGAGTACGAGGGTCAATATTAGCATTCCTGGTTATAGGTGCACTTTTACTTGGGGCTTGTGCTCCATCTGCACCCACACCGGTTGTAGAAAAGCCATCACCAACGCCGACAGCCCCTGTTACTTTACCAGTTACTCCTTCCCCCGCCCAGCCGCTGACTCCAACTCCGACACCGTCACCAATCGTTACCGGTGCCGCGGCACAACTCCAGGTTCATTTTATAAACGTGGGGCAGGGAGATGCAATACTGATTGATTACGGGACAGTCGAGGTTCTCATTGACGGTGGGGAGACCTCACCAGGTGTCGTGCCATACCTCAGAAAATATGTTGATGGTGACCTTGAGGCTATGGTGGCAACACATCCTCACGCGGACCATATCGGTGGCCTGATTGATGTCCTGCAGTCTTTCCAGGTGGACAATATCTACTGGAATGGCGAGACTGCCACCACCAAAGTCTATGGCGACTTCATGGCTCTCGCTAAAGCAGAGCCGAAGGCTTCATTACAGCAACTGAAACGGGGAGACACCATTAACGTGGATGGCTTGGCTTTCGCCGTTCTCAATCCGCCAGGTCCTTCATTCAAGGAAACCAATGATAACTCGATTGTATTAAAGCTTAAGTACGGAGATACCCGGTTTCTCTTCGAGGGTGATGCACAGCAGGAAGCAGAGAGTAGCATGTTAGCCGCTGGTCTCAACATGGCCGCTGACATCTTGAAGGCCGGACACCACGGTTCCAGGTCTTCGTCATCAATGCCTTTCCTGAAAGCCGTTTCCCCTCAGATAGCTGTCTACATGGCTGGGATAAATAATAGCTATGGTCATCCGCATGCAGAGACTCTTGCTGCCCTTAATCAGGTTGGTGCCCAGATTTATGGCACGGACATACATGGTACCATAGTGGTGGACACTAATGGACAGAAATACACACTAACTACGGAGAAACAAGCACCGCCTAGTGCACCGCCAACTTCGACTCCTCCGCCGACACCAACCCCGACTCCGACACCCACACTTACACCTACAACTGAACTTACGCTTGAAATCGTCTCCGTGACTTCTCCGGTCTCTCCCGGAGCAAATGCAACCTTGGTCGCCAAGGCTACGCCCGGAGCTCAATGCGACATCACCGTGTACTACAAGAGCGGACCAAGCACAGCACAGGGGCTTTATCCCAAGACTGTCGATACCAACGGCAACATCAGCTGGACCTGGAAGGTCGGAACCCGAACAACTCCCGGCTCCTGGCGAATAGTAGTCACTGCAAGCCTTGGCGGGAAAACTGTCTCACAAACTACCTATTTCATGGTGCAATGAGGTTGCCAACACTTTCCATGGCTGCATATTTCTGATTTACTAATATCTGTCAATCCCCATCGGCTATCGCTCTATCACCGCCGGAGACATCCGGTGTACTGAGGGGTGCCAATGACCTCCTACCAGCGCGACGCATGGTTAGACCATTGGTCGACAAGCGACGGCTCACCCAACATGTATACGATATTGCCGCGAAGTTGCCAATATATAATTCACCGAAAATGAGTCTCTAAGGATATATATACGAAGCTGCAACCCCAATTATCCAATATATCCTGGCTTTCAGAATACATATCCTCGTCCCTAATAGAATCTCGAAAAAAGAATTTTTCGAAGGATTGTTGTCCTGGTAAATCCAACGAAAAGAACCATGAAGTACAAAACAATATAGTTTATGGCTAACTTAGCACTACTCCTTTTTCAATTGTTGCGATTACATTCTGCACGCTCATAGGCTAATGATGTAATAAAATGACGAGTTGTGTAGGGTGTAAAGAAAACTACTTTCGGCTGGACGGTGAGATCGAGCAGGCTCGGTCTCCATCGTACCCAAATCCCTATGCGATTAAAAAAGCATCCTACCGTACTAACAAGACGTCGGAAAAGCCAGAACGAAACACATTATAATGAATGCAATAGTCAAACAAGCCTACTGCACGTACTTAGCTAACTCGTGTGCCCAGCAATGATAGCGTTTGATTCTCTCACGTACCGCAGTATAGTCAGTAATATGATGAGAATTGTCTGTGGTCTCGAATGTCTGACAGATGCGGTCTGTCAGTGCGGTGGGAACACCGCACTCAACCAAAGACTTTCTAACCAGCATTGAATTAAGCTTATTTGGGTCTCTGTGTACATGCTTTTTCTTTAAATAGATAATAGAAGTCAAGTCAGATACGACAAGTCTTATCTCCTCTTCAGCTTGCTGTAACCTTACACTATCGGCGGTTGTATCTTTTAATATAGCATCGACTTCATCCAGACGTTGTTCCCAACTACACCAAGCTTTTTGTATTATGTTAGGGCCGTCCTTTGTATAGGACGTTATTTCGTAATAGTAGCCATTAAGTGAGCGACAACCCGTACGTACTTGCTCTAGCCATATTTTATTGTGGGAAAGTAGAATAACCTGTTTTCCTTTATCAACCAGCTTTCGTACCACATCTATGAACTGAGTGCCATGTTCCTCATCCCACGATTGTATTGGGTCATCAATGAAAAGGAAACTAAATGGGCATCCTGGTTTTAGGTTTGTAGCGATACTCAGGCAGAGCCCTAAAGCATTTAGCTTCGATTCACTCAAGGAAGATACTGCGCTTACGAGGTCTTTACCGTATGATGAAGCCTTGATCTGTACGCGACGAGACTTAATATCACCTTTCTTCGTTCTATCCATATCGAAACCAGAGAAATGTACATCCGGGTCGCCAGTGGTGCGAATCTGGTCATACCAACCCATGACATCAGCAGTCATCTCATTGCTTACTGCATCCAGCATCTTAGAACCCACATATTGGTCGACAGATTTTCGAAGCTCTTTTAATCCAGCAAGTATAGACTCAACCTCCAAATATTTTTCGATTTCTTTCTGTTTCTCAATCAAGTCTATTAGAACACTAATGTCCTCAGTCCCGGCTGCTGAATCCAACTCATGCTTAAGTATCTCGTTGGCATCTGACATAGGGGACACCAAGGCTGATATGACAGGAACTGAAGACGCTATTTGGCTTGAGTAAGTCACGAGGCTCTGTCCAAGGTCTTTCATTATCGTGACGTCCTCTTTTGATTGCTGAACTGAAAGCTGTACCGCAGTTAATGCCTTGGAAACATTAAGATAGTCTCGGTCTAAATTATTCTTGACCTTTTGTAATTGTGCGATTGCGTCATGGACAGATTGGATGTAAGGCTCATGCTTCGGCAACAATATCTTGGCAAGTTCTTTCATAGAAGCACTTATTGATAGGAACGTGACTAGCCTCGACATATGCCGCTGTTGACATCTGTCTAACCTGCGTTTTAGGTCAGAAAGTGTGTCGCTAATCTCCTGTCTCTGGTTTAAGAGGCTGCTTGAACGTTCACCCTGTTCTTTGAACTCCTTGTGCTGGTTGTTAATATGCGTGGCGACAGCTGTAGTAAGCTTTTGACCGCAGAATGGACATTCGGATGGTTGTTGCTTAAGCAATTCCACTCCCAGGTTATAGAATTCGGCTTGCTTAATAATGGTGTCGCGGGTTGTTAGTGCAACGAGTTCACAGTACTTACTAATGAGGTCCTCAGAAGCGAACTTTACGAAATATTGTAAATCTGCTGAGTCAGATGTCTTATCATCGGCACTGAAAGGAGCCAGCGTTATCCTACCTGGGAAAACCTTTTTTACTGCCTCATCACGTATTCTAAGTAAGTTCGCAAGCACTGACTCTCTTGGTGTTCCCTCCGGTACGCGATTCGTGCATTCTTTCCATATACAAGTGGTGAGAGAGGGAAGAGAATCCTTGCCTTTCTTATATAAAGAGTAAACTTCTTTTAGGGCTGGACGAAGTGAGAGACGATTTTCTATTGTAGCAATTTGAGTGCGGAAGAGTGACACATCCAAAGGAATTGAAGATTCTGGTTTTGTACAGAGCGAAACAAAATCACTTTGCGCATTCCCCAATTCGTCAAGACCAAGGAGCTGAGCAAAGCCTCTGAATCGCTGGTCCGGGCCAACGAGGAGTAGATATTTTAACGCATGCTGCATGATGAATGGTTTCGATACTGCGCCTAGGTCAGCATCAATTGGCCATTGCTCAACAGCAAGCCCATCAACGGATTTATTCATCCCCTCCTCACCAACCAACTCCGCCTCAAATTCAGTTTTTTTCTCATCCCCAGAAAAACATACTTTGACAGATGTGCTGATAGCACTATCAATGTGACAATTGCGGTATGAGCCTTTGTATTCGTCTTTGGATTCTCCCCTGTCAACTTTAGATGTCCTTTCGTAGAGTAGCCATTCAACAGCTTCAGTTATACTCGTCTTTCCATAACTGTTGGGCCCATAAATGATAGTGAGGGCAGGGTGTAAATCAATTGGTTGTTCTTTATTAAAACCACGAAAACCTCTTATGGTCAGACTCTCAATCTTCACGCCTAATCACCTCCTCCAAAATTAAACCCAGTTCTGCCTCTATAGATTGCTTTGGATTATCTCCTTTATATGACGCAATTAAGCGTTTGTGGACCGGGTCTTCAGTCAGTTTGGTCAATTCCTTCAAATACTTTTCTATCTTGGATAATTCAGTCATATGACCTCCTCATCGTTTATGTTGTGGGCAAGATTGTACGCTTTTAGAAACGAGTAGTCAAGCGTTCCTTGGATGTTGTGAAATGGTGTGCTTTTGCTGCGAAAATTAGGCACTCATCATTTCGTAGTCTACAAAGCATCGAGCAAAAGTGTATCAGCGTGTAAAACGGAGGGTGGCTTATTCTGTCGCCGCCAGATGTTTTCAACCATGCGTGATGATATTGCACAACATACTACATCGATAAACTTCAATGACTCCGACACCGTATTGCATATTTTCACATCGGTGGGCAGACCCCAGCCTCTTTTTACCTGGCTCCCAATTTAGCGGTTAAATACGGGTTCACCCCGATTTTATCGGGGGTCCCATCATACCTCATACGGGTTTGGCCAGGAGGGCAGAGGCACCATGTTGTGCACACGGGTTTGCTCAAATGAGCTCCCAAAACTGACAGCGGCGTCTCCCTGCCCACCCTGATGCATTATCGTTACCTCCAATATTTTAAACTGTGACCAGTGTTAGTTCTGGTTTTGAAACCTGATAATAGGTCTGATTCTTAACCAGGGCAAAGGCCAAACGCAACAGCCTGTTAAGTGCTGCCCCGACTACTTCCCTTCCATTGAGGGGGTTGGCATGGGCTGGCCGCTCTCGCCTCTGCTTGGCCCAGGCACGAAAATCAGAATTCAGTCGTAGCATCGGAATAACCGATGTCCATGCACAGTATCTCAACACCGGGCGACCCTGCTTGCTCATCGGGGTGTGTGCACCCTTCTTACCTGCTGATTCCGATTCTGTGGGATTACTGCCAGCCATCTTTATCATTTGCTTTGCGCTCCGGTATGCCTTGAAACAGCCGAGTTCTGCCAATAACCCGGCTACCGCAATATAGTTGAGTCCCCTTATCGAGAGCAGATATTTCCCTTCCTCTGTTTCATCTACTAGCCTGACCAGTGTTCTCTCTATAAGGCGAATGTGCCGTTTAATAAGCTCGAGCTTCTCTACCAGGAACGAAATCTCAGAGGATACCGGTCGGGCACCTGCTTCGATACCGATTGATGTTCTCGCTATGTAATGAAGCTCTCTCAGTTTCCTTCTCATAAGGCGTCCTTTGTGTTGGGCTTTAATTGTAGCCACAAATTCATCCTCCGTCATCCCGGCAATCACACTAGGAATAGGGCATGTGGAGAGCACGCTGAGAGCTGTCAGTCCACAAGGGTCTTTGAAGACATGAGTGAACTCGGGGAAAAGACCATCTAAAAGCCCTTTTACCAGGTTGATTATTCTGGTCCTTTCCTTGACCAGCCGGCGATAGGCATTGTGGGCGGTACGCAACTCAGCATAAACGCCCTGTGGCACTTTACTCTCCGTAAACTCCCCGGTGCATAAGAGCTGCGCCGCCACCTCGCTGTCGCGGTAGTCATTCTTTCTGCGATTGAGATCCTTCCCTTCCCGCCTCCGCTTCAGGGTAAACTGGTTGATGAAACGAAACGGGATACCTTGCTCATCCAGAAAGTAGGCTATATTTCGCCAGTAGTGTCCCCCCGTCTCGAGAGCGAACATGACACCCCGGCAATCTGATTTCACCATTTCCATCCTGGCTCTGCGTAGCATGACTTCCAGCCCTTCTCTGGTATTGTCGAACTTGAATTTGTCCCGGGTGGTGAAATCCTGAGTTATAGCCACGCCGGCATGCCTCTTCTTGTGAGGGTCAACTCCTATTATCAGGTATCCCTCAGGTACTTGCTTTCGTTTCCTGGCTGCGGTATTCTCCATTTGTGATGGCTCCTCCTACTTTAGATTTGGTGTTTGCGATCTGCACCGTTCTATTGTAGCCGGAGCCATCTCCTTTTGTTATTCCATATACTAAACTGACTATTGTGTAGTCTGCTTTAGGTAAAGACACTGGAGCTTCACTTTATCGCGGAAGTCTTTCGGCTTGAATAGGGTCAGTTCCTCTTCCAGAGCTTGTTTTGCCGCCTGAAAGGGATGAGAGCACTTGTCATCAACTTTCTTACGGCAACTAACTTCTTATTCCCTGCTTCGTTTTACTTTATGAGTTTACTTTGCCTTAGCGAAAAACTTAGAATAGAAATGAACTTTTTTAGCCAAAACTGACTATACATTAAATAGATGATCGGTCAAATGGAGAAATGGCAGCACGGCGATGTAAGCGCCTTTGAAACGCTGTATCGGCAGTATGAGAAGCTGGTCTTTCGAACGGCTTATCTCGTCACCGGCAGTAAAGAGGCGGCGGAGGACGTCTTGCAGGAAGTGTTTGTCTCGGTGTGGAGGTTCCGGAATACCTATGACCCGAATAGAGGCAAGCTCACCACCTGGCTGCACCGCATCACCGTCAATCAGTGCTCAAAAGAGAAGGCAAGAAAAGCGCCAGCCGCCGTTTCGCTTGAAGAAAAAGGGATTGACCTGCCGGAAATGAAGCATCAGTTCCAGCCGGAGGACATATTAGTTAACAAGATGGAATACGAGCGGCTGCTCAAGGCAATGGATGCCCTGGACACAAAGCACCGCTCGATTCTGGTGCTGCGGTACTTTAACGACCTGTCCTATCAGGAAATTGCGGAGGCACTGGAGATTCCGCTGGGTACGGTAAAGTCTCGACTCAACCAGTCACTACGATATTTAAAACAACAGATGAACCCGGGTGAGGCAGAGGTATGAGGGAAGAGGAAATGAACTGCAAAGAGATATGCGAGCTTTTAACTGCCTATCTTGACGGCGAGGTGACGCCGGAAGAGAAGGCATATGTCGAGACGCACCTGCCCGGCTGCCCGCAGTGCCGTGCTGAACTAGAAACCTTATCAGCCACGCAGGCGAGCCTGCGCGCTGTGCTGAAGGTCATAGCTGAAGAAGTTTCCCCTTCACCAGAGGCGTGGGACAAGGTACGGGCGCGACTGGAGAAAAAGTGTAGCTGGCTTGACGGCCTGCACAGACTATGGACTAGCAGGACATGGCAGGTAGCTACGGTTACGGCCGCGGTCGTTGTCATAGCAGTGGTAGCTGCTATCTGGCAGTTTGGTGGAGTCGGTCAGGCACCGCCGATTCCCGCCCCGGCCCCAGCACCAGGCCCGCCACCCACACCTGCTCCTGCTCCTGCACCATCGAGGATGGTTATGTTCGAAAGGCTCCCTGATATTATCAGTCAGTATGGTGAAAGCATTGAGATTAACCTGTCCTTCACCAACGAAGCTTCGGAGCCGCGTATAATGAGTCCGTTCCCTCCGGAAATCAAGATTATTGAACTGCCGAACCTGCAACCCCCGGACAGAGTCGTTCGCACTTTCCCTGCGGGGAGCGAAGAGCTTGAGTTGCAGGCTGGTAAGTCAGTATCTTGTATCGTGAAATGGGACCAGAAGGATGATAGCGGGCAACAGGTATCGCCAGGCTGGTATGGCGTTGAGGTAACGGCCGCCAGCAGAAAAGCTACAGAACCAACCGGCGGGCATGTACGCGGTCTGGCAACAAAGGTGCTTGTGCTGCCTCCAGAAGGTGTTATGGAAAAGACTATTGATGTAAATAGATCACTGACGGCAACCGGTTTGCCATTTACCTGGAATCGAGAGGAGCAACTTATTGACGTCACCATTACCCTTGAGCAGGTCGAAATGACCGCCGACAGCGTCAGGTTCACCGCCCTGGTAACCTCACCCAGCTATTCTTTGCCCCAAGGCCCTGAGCTGGCGCCACCTCAATGGATGCTGGCTGCCTATGCTCAGTATACCGTCGATGGTGTTACTAAGGATGCCGGGATCGCTGGCATGCGCCCTCTTGAGAACGGCCTGCAACTACTCTGGGGATATGCACCGGAAAACATAGACCCCATCCCTAGCGACGCCAAGGAGCTTACCTTCACAATAACTCAACTTGGAGACTGGGAGGGCCCCTGGGTGTTCAAGGTGCCGCTGGAGTAGTTGGGTGTAAATAGGAGGATAGAAATAAATGAAAAAGCTAATTATTCTATGTACTATGGTTCTAACGGCTCTGTTGCTAATAAGCTCAGTGGCCGGGTGCCAACAACCTCCCGTTCCGCTACCTGCCCCGCCACCGCCATTTCAGGTGAGCGCAACGCCTGAAGAGGCGCATTATCTACCTGGGGAACCAGTTGAAGTCAAGTTTTCAATTACCAACGTATCTTCAGGCCCAATTACGTTTGACCCATATCCCCCGGAAATACAGGTGAGGTCGGTTTCGCTGGACGAGGTCGTGTTTTCCATCCCCTCCGGCACGCAGCCCCTGGAGATAAAACCAGGTGACACGATAACCCTGGAATTTTCCTGGGACCAGAAAGATAAAGATGGAAAGCAAGTGCCGCCCGGCTGGTACTTTGACCCCTTTAGTGGATATGATATGAATGTCCCGGCCTGGATACTGATTCAGTACCCCCAGGGCGCTATGGAAAAGACCATTGAACCGAACGAGTCCCGGGCGGTAAACGGGATCACGGTCACGCTGGAGCGCATTGAGCTAACTTCCTCAGGGACGATAGTCTATGCCTTTGGTACGCTATCCGGTTATCCTGTACCTCCAGGTATCTCGACAACAACTTATTCCATGGAACATGTTTCTGCGGAATACAGCGTCGATGGTGGCATTGTTAAGCAGGCAGGCTCTCCCGGAATGCAATATCTCGAAAACGGAACGAGGCTTATCTGGGACAGACACGTTGACCCTATTCCAAGCGATGCTAAAGAACTAATCTTCAGAATAAGTACGATAACATTACGTTTCGCGCCGGACAGGCCCGATGAATTGGTCGTCGGCCCCTGGGAGTTCAGGATACCTTTAGATTGAGAGCAGGAGGTGAGATGATGAGGAAGATAATAATAGGACTGCTAATACTGTTTTTGCTGTCCGCGCCCGTTGCCTGTGCCCAGGAGACGTCACCGGCTCCTGCGCCGACACCGCAAGCTCCGCCCGTTGTCACACCGCCGGCACAAGGGACGCCGGGAGCTGCCAATGATGACGTAGTATCCGCTCCAGGTGGGTTCACTTACCGCGCTGGTATCCACCAAGAGGGTCAGTCCGACTGGCCGCCTGTCCAAGAAAAGGAAACAACGATTAAAGCTCTTTCTGGCACCATCGACTTTAGGTACCGCGATTATATCGAAACAAAGGCTGGAGAGACGAGAAATAATATCATCTTTCTCTTTGGCCAGAAAGCGCCGGACTTACTGGATCCTCTTCAAGTACAGTACCTGGCTGTGGATCTTCCCAACGGTATTTCCATCCAGCGAGACCAACAAATGTACGGGGGTATCGGCGGCCAGGACAAAAAATCATCTAGGGTGGTGCTTAGAATATCTATCGCGTCGCAAGTAAAGCCGGGTGAGTACCTCTTTGCAATCCATCTTGAGTATGAGGGGAGGGATTTTGGTAGCCTTCCCTGCACGATTAAAGTTATTGAATAAGGCTTCCATGGGAGCGGCTGGATAGAGTTACGGTGGAATGAAGGCTCAGATATATCATAGATAACAAATCTACCTCTGACATTCGTGCAACTGTGCATTGAACAATCCTCGGTTTTGTTCGCTCCGAGAGACTAGTTACGTTGCTATCAAACAAGGGTTGGCATATAATGCAGACTGGAATGAAATTGCAGAACGAGTTCATACAATGGTGAGAAGCTATGAATCGGATAGATCTAAATTCGAATTCACCCGCATCCTCTAACATCCTCTATTTCCCCTATATTAGAGTCCCACAGAGTGCCTGGTTTTCCCGCGTGCTGCTGTATTGGGATGAAGTAGGCTCCATCGTTCCTTCAGAGTATCAACGGCAACGGGAAAGATTAGGCAGTTACATGCAGGAGCTGGTAGAAGCTGGTCTTGTTAAAGAGGTAGTTCCTGCAAAGTATCATTCTGCAGTTCCCAAATTTCGCTCTGCATTTCTTGATCTCATCGATCACAGTAGTATCATCGAGGAGCGACGGGGCGTCGCTCTGCAAGAATATGAGACGATTTCAATTCACATTGAGAAGATGATAGGTGATGGTCTCACGGAAGACCTTGTTGACAGAGGACTGGCAAGTCCAGCACAGTACCCATGGTGGAATGTTGAAACCCTTACCGCAAACCTATTCATGGGATACTTAGCTTCCGTGTTGGGTAAGCTGGATGAACTCCGTATGTATCCAATGACTGATATTACCAGTGCACTATCGGTATTCTCGAGAACACCCCAACGTATACTAAGCACACGCTCACTAGTGGATCAACTACGGATGGGTGTTCTCGCGGATATTCTTCCAAGCCCGGATTATACTGTACCAGTGCGGGAACTGCTCGATTTCAAACATCAGCACTCTAGTCTTCTTCGAAGTTTCCGAAGACACATCGAGGCATTTCTTATAGACCTTACGGCCATCACTGAGATTGAACAGAGAAATGAAAGGGTTCAGATATTCAAAACTCAAACAAAGGAACGAATAAACGAAATCGTAGCCAAGATGAATGAAAGACGATGGCCAAGAATAATCCTAGGAGGAGTATGCGGCGTTGTTGCTGCTGCTATTCCCGGTATATCAGCTATCGTCACTGATAACCCACTAGTTGCTGCAGCGGCGTTACCGGGTCTTGTCTCTGCAATATACTTAGCATTTAGCGGCCTGCCCGATAAACAAAGACAGATTCTCCATGATCCATTGGCGTACGCTTTCTACGCACGGAGACGTTTTTCGGTTCCTAGTTAGTCCTCCCTTAGAAAGCCACGTCCGAACTCAACTCAGGATCTACAACGTAACGAGTCTCGCTTTAATGGCAACGAATCGTTCGCCCAAGTGATAATAGTCCAGTCTGTTCACACAGTGCACAAATACTCATTTTGTATTGAGTAGGATGGCTAAACCTCCTTACCCTATCGCCTTAAGTCATATTGGGTAAACGTTGCTGAACCCAACCAGCATATTCAGGCATATGACCAGGTTATCACTGTAACGCCCTTTCCCATCCATGCTTTATTCTGATTCTGCGTTGCCTGACATGGCTGGATTTGGTAAACTGTGCTCGAATCACGATGAGGACGAAATCATGATGTTTCCAAGTGCGCGTGACTCGAAAAGGGAGCGAGCTGAAGACACTCTCGACCAGGGGCTTGATTTGCTTGAACATGGAGAAGAGGAAGAGGCAGGCCACTACTTCTTTAAAAGCATTGAGATAGACCCGACCTATGCTGATGGATATAACCACCTGGCAAATATTGCATGGAGAAAGGGAGACTGGAAACAGGCTGAAGGTCTTTACCGGAAAGCCCTTGAATTTGCTGAACCTGAGGTAAAGGACATACCTAAAGGCGGATTCTGGGGGATACTTGAATCCAGGCCTTATATGCGAGCTCTGCATGGCCTCGGTCTTACTGCCTGGAAACAGGGCAGGCTTGAGGAGGCCATAGGTATTTTCAAGCAAATGCTGAAGCTCAATCCCAATGACAATCAGGGCGTCCGCTATCTTATGGGGCCTATTTACCATCAAATTGGGAACCTTGAGGAAGCGGCCGGGTGGTATCAGCGGAATGGGGATGACCCTCACAACCTCTATAACTATGGACTGGCCCTTATCCAGCAGAACAAACTGGAAAAGGCAGCCAGGATTCTGATATTTGCCATTTTCGCCAATCCCTATATTGCTCCAATGCTGCTGGATAATAAGCTGCCAAAGAGGGACTGGTGGCACACCATTAGCTGGGCTGAGCCTGAATATGCCGAGGATTACATGATTGAGTATAGTAGCTGGTGGGAAAGGGAAGAGTTGCCTTTAGTCTTCCTGCGTGCGGTCTGGAACTTTGGGGAGGTTCAGCGGAACCTGAGGGATTTCATTGCCACAAGAAGAGCAATGAAGAAAGCAAAGAGCGGAGAGGACAGGGTCAGCCTCGGAAGGGCGGGAGATACGCTGAGTAGCCCGGAAAGGGTAAGGAAGCTGGCCGGTAAAATATGCAGGGAATTTGAAAGAGAGCGAACCGAGTAGGCTGGGGTTTAACTGAATTGCACCTTCTAGCGTTTCGTGCAAACGGAAAGAGCATAGACTACTGACATTGAATTATCTATATGCTAGAATTCGTAAAGAAAAGATGGACATCGCAGCCGCCACTTTGCTGACTTCAGGATGTCAATAACCACCTTCTTTGATCCACCCCTCACCACATACTTTGACCCACCCGGTTGAATAATTTTTATCACGTTGTGCTCACGGTAGTCAATACCTCCTTCCTTCGGTGTGGGGACAGCCGCTCACGGTAGCTGGTGCCTTCGATGACGATCTGGTAGCTGGCATTAGCCAGGCTGAGATCGGCTACCAACTTCTTTAAACGGGAGTTTTCCTGCTCCAGTTCCTTGAGACGATGAGCCTGGTCAACTCTCACACCGCTATACTCTTTGCGCCAGCGGTAGTAGGTGTAGTCGCTGACCCCGATCTTCTTGCTGACGACAGCGACGGTAGCTCCCTGACTGAGCATTACCTCAGCCTCGCGGAGCTTGTTGATGATCTATTCCGGTGTGTTGATTTTCCTGGGCCCTTTTATCCCGCCTGCGGTGTCATACATGTTGTGAAGTAGTCGCTGGGCTGCGTTTTATTTCATTCGGGTTATTGACATTTACGGCTACTTTTTATATGATTTAACCACTAAACCTGGGTTAAATTTCAGATGATTCAGGCCGGGCGATTTTTACATGAATAAAGAAATTACTTGTGGTGAATAGCTGTGAAAATTGTTATTCTTTGCGGCGGACGGGGGTTTCGATTGCAGGAGGAGACGGAATATCGTCCTAAACCCCTTGTCCCTATCGGAGGACGGCCGATATTATGGCATATCATGCGGACTTATGCCCATTTCGGCTTTCGTGAATTCGTTCTGTGTCTGGGCTACCGCGGTGATATGATTAAGGAATACTTTATAAATTACGATACCATGAGTGACGATTTTACCATACACCTGGGGCGTCAGCACGCCATCACCTATGAGAGTTCTCATGATGAACAGGATTATCATGTTACACTGGCTGACACGGGCCTGGAAACGATGACCGGTGGCCGTATTAAAAGGGTGCAGAAATATATCCATGAAGATACCTTCATGCTGGCTTATGGTGATGGGGTCTCCGACATCAATATCAAGGCTTTGCTGGAATACCATTACCGCCATGGCCGCTGCGCGACGGTAACCGCTATTCACCCTGTTTCCCGCTTCGGGGTGCTCGACACGGACGAGGAAGGAAAGGTATTGAGTTTTGCGGAGAAACCCGTGGTAAATGACTGGGTTAGCGCCGGCTTTTTCGTGTTCAACCGTCGCCTTTTTGATTATCTGGCAGGTGATGATTGTGTTCTAGAGCAGGAACCGCTCCAGCGCCTGGCCCGGGAAGGACAGCTGATGACATACAAACACGAGGGTTTCTTTTTCCCGATGGATACCTACCGGGACTATAAATATCTCAATGACCTGTGGGATAGAGGGCAAACGCCTTGGATAAGATAGCGCGGGATAAGTCATTCTGGCAGGACCGGCCTACCCTTGTCACCGGGGGTTCGGGATTACTGGGTGGGTGGCTGGTGCGGCATTTGCTTTCACTGGGTGCTGATATAGTCTGCCTGGTCCGCGACTGGGTACCTCAAAGCGAGCTGGTCCGGGCCAATCTCGTTGAGCGGGTAAAAGTGGTACGGGGCGATGTCGGCGACCAGGTGCTTCTGGAGCGGCTTCTGGGGGAGTACGAAGTCAATACCGTTTTCCATCTGGCCGCCCAGACCATTGTCGGCATCGCCAATCGCAATCCTGTCTCAACTTTTGAGACGAATATCCGCGGTACCTGGGCGCTGCTCGAGGCCTGCCGCCGGAGCCCGATCGTCCATAGCATTGTGACAGCCTCGTCAGACAAGGCTTACGGCGACCAGGAAAAGCTGCCATACGATGAGGACACGCCGCTACAGGGCCGCTATCCCTACGATGTGAGCAAGTCCTGCGCCGACCTGCTGGCTCAATCGTACGCCATTTCCTACAAGCTACCGGTAGCTATTACTCGCTGCGGGAACTTTTACGGAGGTGGCGACCTGAACTGGAACCGCGTCGTTCCGGGCACCATCCGCTCGGTACTGCGCGAGCAAAAACCTGTCATACGCTCCGATGGCCAGTACGTGCGGGACTATTTTTATATTGAAGACGCTGCTGCCGCCTACGTTTTACTGGCGGAGAAGCTGGCGCAAAACCCGGACCTGTCCGGTCAAGCGTTCAACTTCTCCAACGAGACGCCGATGTCAGTGCTGGAGCTTGTCGGGCGCATTCTGCTGTCGATGAAATCGCGGCTGAAGCCGGTCATCCGCAGCGAGGCTACCAACGAAATCCGCCAGCAGTATCTCAGCGCCAGTAAGGCCCGACTCCGGCTGGGCTGGCAGCCTATTTTTACCCTGGATGAGGGGTTAAAGCGCACCATATCATGGTATAAGGAGTTCTTTGCCTGTGAATAGCGCGGCCGACCTTCTGCGGACACAGGTCATTGATTTGGTCCGTGAGTACTACAAGGCTGCCTTCCCGACGCGCGAGTTCATACCCGGAGAGAGCCCTGTTCCCTACTCAGGACGGGTCTTTAATGACGAGGAACTCATCAACCTTGTCGAAGCGGGACTCGATTTCTGGCTGACCAGTGGACGCTTTGCCGATAAGTTTGAGGATGAGTTTGCCCGCTTCTTCGGCCTGTACCACTCAATTCTGGTCAACTCCGGTTCATCCGCGAATTTGCTGGCGCTATCCTGCCTGACCTCAACTGAGCTTGAAGATCGGCGGCTGAGACCCGGTGACGAGATTATCACAACGGCGACAGGTTTCCCGACGACGGTTAATCCTATCATCCAGAATCAGCTCGTCCCGGTATTCATAGATGTTACACCACCGACCTACAATGCCGACGTGACACAACTTGAAGAGGCCTGCTCTGAGCGGACTCGCGCCATAATTTTGACGCACACGCTGGGAAATCCCTTCGACCTGGAGGCCGTGTCCGATTTCGCGCGGCGGCACGGCTTATGGCTGATAGAGGACTGCTGCGACGCCGTCGGGGCAACTTATAAAGGGCAAAAGGTCGGCACTTTTGGCGACCTCGCCACGGTCAGCTTTTATCCAGCGCATCATATCACCATGGGCGAGGGCGGTGCCATTTTAACCGACTCCCCTCTTCTTAATAAACTGGTGACATCGTTCCGGGACTGGGGACGGGACTGCTGGTGTGACCCCGGTAAAGACAACACCTGTGGGAGGCGCTTTGAATGGCAGATGGGTGATTTACCTTTCGGGTACGACCATAAGTATGTATATTCACATATCGGCTACAACCTCAGGGTAACGGATATGCAGGCCGCGGTGGGCATAGCGCAGCTGCAAAAGCTTCCGACTTTCGTAGAAAGTCGAAACGCAAATTTTCAGTACCTGTATGATGGCCTTCGGCACTTGGATGAGTATTTCATCCTTCCGGAGGCTACACCCGATTCAAAACCGAGCTGGTTTGGCTTTCCGCTGGCGGTACGGACCGGGGCACCGTTTACCCGCCATCAGGTGGTGCTGTTTCTGGAAAACCATAAAATCTCTACCCGCATGTTATTCGGCGGCAACCTGGTGCGTCAGCCTGCCTATCGTGATATAAGATGCCGGATAATTGGCGACCTTAAAAATTCGGATTTTGTGATGAACCAGGTTTTCTGGATAGGCGTTTACCCGGGTCTTACGAAACCAATGCTGGACTACGTGATACAGACTTTCAGGGATTTGATACAAATAGAAGTCCGCAACCGAGGGTAAAAATGAGCCATCCTTTAGCCGAAGACCTAGAACATATCCTTGAGCATACCAAAGGATTATGGGACGAGCTGCGGGGGCAGCGTCTATTCATTACCGGCGGGACCGGCTTCCTCGGCTGCTGGCTGCTGGAAAGCTTTGCTTGGGCGAGCGACCGGCTCAGGCTGGGCGCTACCGCTGTCGTCCTGACGCGGCACCCCGATTTATTCCTGAAGAAGGCCCCCCATCTGGCAACACACCCGGCTATTCAGCTCTATACCGGCGATGTCCGCTCGTTTGAATTCCCTCCAGGGAATTTCTCGCATATTATCCATATGGCGGCAGAGACGAGCCAAAAACTGAATGTAGAAAAGCCACTTCTTGTGCTGGACACGATTGTCGAGGGAACGCGGCGTTTCTTGGACTTCGCCCGCCGCTGCGGCGCCAGGAAATTCCTGTTGTCCAGTTCCGGGGCGATTTACGGGAAGCAGCCTTCAGACCTGACCCACGTTCCTGAGGACTATCCCGGTGCACCTGATGTTATGGACTCAGGCTCATGTTATGGGGAAGGGAAACGCCTTGCCGAGTATCTGTGTCTTCTCTATAACAGGCACTACGGAATAGAGACGAAAATAGCCCGAGGCTTTGCCTTTGTCGGCCCGCACCTGCCGCTGGACACTCATTTCGCCATCGGCAACTTTATCGGTGATGCTATCAGAGGACGGCCAGTTCAGGTCAGAGGGGATGGCACCCCATACCGGTCATACCTGTACGCTGCCGATGCGGTCATCTGGCTCTGGACGATTCTATGCCGGGGACAGGCTTGCCGTCCATATAACATGGGGTCGGAGGAAGACCTGACGATTGCCGAGCTGGCCCGACGAGTGGCGGAAACGGTTCAATCAACGGCTGAAGTGAGAATCGCCGACCGCCCAATCCCGGGTAAGCTCCCGGAACGGTACGTGCCTTCCACCCGGAGAGCCCGCACGGAGCTGGGACTTCAGCAATACATCGACCTGCCAGAAGCCATCAGGCGAACAATATCTTGGTACAAGGAGTTTTTTACCCGTGAATAGTACGGTTGAGAGGAATAATTCAGTAGAGTTGGCTAAGAGGATTCGAGCACATGCCTTGCGCATGGTATATATAGCGAAGGCCTCCCATAAAGGAAGAAGCGGCGGAGTTAGTATTTTAAGAACTTGAAAGCAGATGTTTTATGAAAGTATCAGATTATATTGTTGACTTTATTTATGCCCAAGGCGTAACTCATATTTTCGAAGTGGTTGGCGGCATGATTACTCACCTCATTGACTCGATGCATCGGAACGGGAATATTCAAATTGTCAGTATGCATCATGAACAGGCAGCCGCTTTTGCCGCCGAAGGATTTGCCAGGGTAACGGGAACTCCAGGCGTAGCCCTGGCAACAAGCGGTCCCGGCGCGACAAATCTTTTAACGGGGATCGGTAGTTGCTTCTTTGATTCTATTCCGACAGTATTTATTACGGGTCAGGTAAACCGTACTGAAATGAAAGGAGAGCTTCCAATCCGCCAGTTGGGTTTTCAGGAAACGGATATCGTGGCTATGGCTGGACCGATTACCAAGGCAGCCTGGTGTTTAACATCTATCGAAGAGGTTCCTGCCAGGTTAGAGCAAGCATTTCGGATTGCGCTTTCCGGCCGGCCAGGACCCGTTTTATTAGATATTCCGATGGATGTTCAACGTGCTGGTATATCTGCGGATCCACCCAAGAAAATAAGAGCTGTTGACCTGGATTGTGAAAAACGTATCGAACTGAAGAATCTTTTGGAGCAACTGGGCAATGCCCGGAGGCCGCTCATCCTGGCCGGCGGTGGTTTACGTTCTGGACGGTCTATGGAATTATTTCGTCAATTTGCGATGCAAATCGGGGTACCAGTGGTAAATTCTCTCCTGGCTGTAGATGCATTACCTTATTCGCACCCTCTACGTGTTGGTTTAATAGGGACTTACGGCAATCGATGGGCAAATTTGGCCATGGGAGAAGCTGATTTTCTACTGGTACTAGGCAGCCGCTTGGACATCCGGCAGACAGGGTCAGAGACCGATGCTTTCAAAGATAATCGTGTTATTTACCATGTGGACTGTGACCCCGGGGAAATAAATAATCGTATCAAAGGTTGTGTACCTATTATCTGCCAGTTGAGTTCCTTTCTTACACAAGCTATTACCGCCTCTTCCAGCTTTGTTTTTCCTGACAGGTCAGCTTGGCTAGCTGAAATATCGGTTTTGAAGAGAACATGGCCTGATATTGCTGAATTGAATAATATCCCCGGGATCAATCCGAATTATTTCATCCACAAGCTATCACAATATTCTTCTCATGCCTCAGCCTATATTGTCGATGTCGGGCAACACCAGATGTGGGCAGGACAATCCATTGAATTATTAGCAAATCAGCGCTTTATGACTTCGGGAGGTATGGGAGCGATGGGAGCTTCTCTTCCTCTTGCAGTTGGAGCTGTATTCGCTCTAACGGGTGTGCCGGTCGTGGCAATCGCTGGAGATGGCGGATTTCAACTAAATCTCCAGGAATTACAGACTGTTGTGCAATATCATTTGCCCATAAAAATGGTTATTTTAAATAACAAGGCATATGGGATGGTAAGACAATTCCAGCAAAGCTACTTTGAAGAAAGATACCAATCAACAGTTTGGGGATTTTCTGCACCTGATTTCACACGCATAGCACAAGCATATGATATTCCCGCCTGTTCTATCCACGCTCCGGATGAAGTTGAACAGGGGTTGATAAAAATGTGGGAAGATCCCGATTCTGCCTTTCTTCTTCAGGTCTTCATCGATACAAAAGCAAATGTTTATCCTAAAATTGCTTTCGGCGAACCGTTTACATGTATGGAACCTTTTATAAAACCTAAATGATTTTAATTTGTACGGGCTTTCAGTCGATGGTGTATGCCACTCAGTGAAGCATTTTTGGAGCTATTTAAAAAATAAGCATAATTGATTATTCTTTTCTCAGGGTACGGAAAACCAGTTTTTTATTCAGTAAAAATGAGACTGAAGCCATAGGTAAAGCGATGATGGCTCCGGCAATCAAATTGTTCACGCCGTAAAGGTTGAAAAGCTTAAGAAGACCTACGGTAAGCATATAGGTAACCAGATAGACCCCGAAAAAGCGGAAAATCAAACGGTTACTTTTATTTTTAAATACCAGTGTCCCGGTTGTTTTGAAATTGAATAAAACGCCGCATATTTGTGCCAACAGGGCCGCCAGTGCATAATGGAGATGCAGCAGAATAAGCACGGCAAACACAGTATATCCGAAAACGGTGTTGACTGCCCCCACCACCAGGAAACGCAGAAACTGAATGGTCCAGAGCCGGCGAATAAGGGCGACAATTCGCTTAATCAAAATTGATTCTTTCCTTCTCGATGACCAGTGGCCGGCGCAGGATCTGGGTGTAGACGGCACCGATATATTCACCTATAATTCCGAGGAACAGTATCTGGATACCCCCCAGGAAAAACATGCCCACTACCAGAGGGGCTAAACCCACCGAAAAGCTCTGCCAGTTGACCAGCTTGTAGATGAGATAAAATAGCCCGATGATAAAGCTGATGACAGAAACGAGAAATCCGAACATGGTAGCAAGCCTGAGAGGGATTTTCGTATTATTGGTTAACCCCAGCATGGCCATATCGAAGAGAGTGTAGAAATTGTTTTTGGTGATGCCCCTTTTACGTACCGGTTGCACGAACTCTATTTTAGCGGCCTCAAAACCAATATCGGCAATGAGGCCACGGAAGTAGGGATAGGGGTCATCGATTTGGCGTAGGACCTCGACTACCTGCCGGTCATACAGGCCAAAACCAGAGTAATTTTCCACCAACCGGATATCCGCCAGCCTGTTCAGCACCCGGTAATACATAGTGCGCAGCGTAAAAAGGAGCCAAGTTTCCTGGCTGCGGGTCTTTACCCCCATGACGATCTTATAGCCCTCTTCCCACTTCTTGATGAACTCTTTAATGAGATGGGGCGGGTCCTGGAAGTCCGAAACCATTAAAACAACGGCATCACCGCCAGCCTGTAGAAGCCCGTGAAATGGTGAACGGATGTGCCCGAAGTTCCGTGCATTAAGGATTACCTTTACCCGCTTGTCCGCTGCTGCCAGGCGGCGTAAAATTGGGATGGTCTGGTCAGTGGAGGCATTATCAATATATATGTGCTCGAAATTGTAATCCGGTAATTCTGACATTATCTGGGTGATTTGAGCATGCAGGTCCTCGACATTTTCCTCTTCGTTATAGCAGGGAGTTACGATGCTGATTAGCTTTTTTTCCGACATTTTTGCCTCTTCTGACACTCTTTTATTCCTCAACCGGCGGGATAAGTTTATTGGACATAAACTCATCGCGGTCTAAAAGGGCCACAAATCTTCCAATAAATCAAGGTTCTACACTGAGGGTAGTGGTTAAATAATATAAAAAGTGGTTATGAGTGTCAAATCATATAAAAAGTAACCGCAAATGTCAACCTATCCGAAATAGAAATACGCAACCGGCGGTTGATCGTACCTGACTCATACTATTTTATTGATGGGGGCAATTGAGAGCCTCTGGTGCTGAGATCCGTTCAATCTGGACATCCGTTAATCCGAGGAGAAATTGATTGAGTCTATCTTGTGCAATATATTTGAATATGAAGTACCAGAAAGATAGGGTGGTATTATCACGTGAGACACGAGAACCAGAACCGGGACGGATTGTTAAGACAGCCTGGCAACCAGCCGGGTCAAATTCAGACAGGTTATGCTGCTTGATAAAGCTCTGTTGGCCCTCTTTTAAATAATCAGGCGTATAGAAAGCTTTATCGAGGCCGATGCGTGATTCACCTCCCCAGACGGTTTTAAACATGGAAGCCCACTCATAGTGCGAGTGGCCATCTACATTGTTTAAACGAAACTGGTCATCAATCCAGAAAACGGAGATACCCTCGGATTTGTCTTTGAGATTGGCCAGATGCACCATCACGGATTGGTCCTTTACCCAGCAAGCCTGCCAGGAAAGGTAGTTCGCTACTGAGGATAGACTGAACGCCAGAACCAGGCCCACCAGAAAGAACGGGCCAATTTTTGAGAGTAAAATGGTTTTATGGTCAAAGCATAAACGAGTAATAGCCACGAGAATAACCGCCACGGGTAATGATATCAATATCGCGTGCCGTGTGTTCAATCCGTATGCCGAGGCGATGTGACCGGTAACAGCATATGGGAAGATAGCTAGCACTAACAGGAACAGACCATAAACGAGCATTGTGTATCTTTTTCCCATTTTATCACTGAGGGTAATCGTCCCCTTTATGAAGGTTGTATATATCCATAGCAACAAAAGCAGGATCATCAAGCCTAGAGCAGGAAAAGCAATCAGTTTTCCCAGTGCCGTGTTCAATTGGGCATAGATGGTATTCATTATGAAATCGTAGTATATCGTGAGCGTACTTATGGGTGAGAGCGAGATATGATAATACTCCGCGTAAGCACCATGAGGAGGGAAAAAGACATATGCAATAATCCAGTAAAGTACAGGTACCAACAAATAGTCCAAACGGCGCGGCAGATACCTGGTAAACGTGCTTTTTAAGGTAAGACTACTTTTTCTCTTGATATATAGAATCATTAGCAATAAAAAGCCGCAATAGAATACAAGTAATGATTTTATCGTGAAGCTCAAGGCCAACAATATCAATGAGGCAGCACGTAACAAGTGACGCGGAATACCATTTGCGTTCTCAAATTTAAGGGCTAAGAAACATCCTGTAAAGAACAGCAAGTAGCAGACAAGATAAGGAATAACGCTTATCTCTATTGAAGCTTGGAAAGCCGGATAGGAAAGGAATATAAGACTAATGAACATGCTTTCAAGTCGACTGGTCAGCTTAAATTCATTACATATTAAGTACACGAGAATGCCGGAAAGTGTAATTGCTGCAAAGGCCAGCAGCTTGTAACAAAAAACCGTCGCCGGGAAATACCCCATAAGCCAGTGAAAATATCCTATTAGTGGTATCCCCACTGCCGAAAAAGTTGAATACAGAGTATTCCAATCTCCGTTGACAAGCCATGAATAAATCAGCCAACCATCCCAATAAACACCGTCATTGAGCAATAGCAGTCCATGTGCTATGACCGAACAGGCTACGATGGCAACATAATGATAGTTTAGTCCTTTTACAAATAATGGAATTTTGTTCACGATAGCAATTGCTCTCACGTACAGTGACATCCGTTCATCGTTTTCCCTTTTGGCATATTATCATAATTATCTGAATATGAAAAGAAGGATTTGCAAAATGAAAAATGTTTGCAGAAAGGTTCGGACAACAGATAAATACCCGCGGTATATGTGACTGTTGTGGCGAATATCGAAATAAAGTAAGATAATGTCGAAACGCAATTATTATCTATCAACGCCATAAAATATAAGCCTCAGGTGAGTGCCGGTTAGAGTAAAATACAATGTAGGAGGCCGGGTTGGAATCTAAATTTTTCAGAATTCTCGGACTTATCAGTTTAGGAGCCGGGGTATTTCTCATACTATCCTGTTTTAGCTCTGCAGGTATCCTGCCCGATAGATTAATGGAAGCAACCCGGGGGTTTAGGCTCTTTGCCATTTGTATTGGAATACTCGCTATCGCTTTCGGGACTTTAAGTCTTATTTTTCCATCAAGTATAAATAGACTTTTCGATTCCATTTCAGGCTTGGATAGAAGGTTTCAAACCAAATACTTTTACCTGGCTTTCTGCTTGACCTGTTTTATTATTGCTCTTATATTCGGTTTACTCATTACGCAATCGGGCTCTGGTATCAGTCCAGACTCGGCCTATTATATTAAAACCGGGGAAAATATTTTTAGCGGTAAGGGGTTTACTCAAATTGAAGGCAAGCCCTACACCGACTGGCCTCCTTTATATCCTCTTTCAATCGCAGCTTTTATGCACCTTGGTATTGATGCCGAACAAGCGGCTAGATTGGTCCCTATTTTATGTTTTGCTTTACTCATGTTTCCCGCCTTCTTCCTTGGCAAAATCCTTGGCAACGTTTTTACCGGCTATTTCACCTGCCTTATCTTTTTAGTATTCACCCCGCTATTGTTCATTACCTCCTATGCCCTAGCGGAAATGCCTTACGTACTTTTCTGTGTTCTGGCTATTCTCTTTCTTGTGAAGTTCATCATAAGCAACGGACCGGGGATTAAGAATCTAGGCGTGGCCGGGTTGTTTACGGCTCTCGCTATCCTTACCAGATGGCCGGGATTCGCGCTGTTGCCGGCTGGTTTGATCGCTATCATCTTGAAGAACAAATCTCGATTAAAGAACACCGTTTATCAGTCGGCACTTTTCGTCGCGATATCCGTGATACCCATAGTCCTCTGGCTATATAGGAACTCCACCCTTACTGGCACTCTTACAGGAGATAGGGGCCAAAGCATCATGGGACTGCTCACCGATATCAATGCTACTATCGTAACTATCTTCAAAGATTTTTTCTTCCGTCTATTGCCGCAGGAGCTGTACTCGGATTTTTATGCTTACATAGGTCTGGCAATTATAGTCGCCTGCTTTATACTGCTAGCCGTCCTGGTAAAAATTTCTTCACCAAGTAGAAAGGTAGTGCTGGAATATCTGCGAAAGAATTACATCGTAATCTTGTACGCCGCCGGTTATGTTGTTACCATCATCATATCGATGTTACTGTGGAGCCATGACCCGATTGACACTCGCATCCTCGTTCCGGCCTATCCGTTTTTAATACTGGCTTCGATTTCTTTTATTTATTTTGCCTATAGGGAAATAAAAAATTCAGCAATAAAACCGATCCTGTTCCGGGTAATAATAATTTTTTGCTTATTGTTTCTCGTGCTTCAGGCGGGCGGGGCTTTATCTTATTATCAGTTTGCTAAACACGGACAGGGTTACAACAATCCCTTCTGGAGAAATGAACAGGGGATTGGTTGGGCTGCCAACAATGTGCCGGCAAATACCATGGTTTACAGCGATGTCGCCGAGGGGGTCGGGTTTCTGATAAAGAGGCCGGTTAGTTTTCTCCCTCTCTCTGGAAATGAAATAGCTATAGAAAATCTTTTTATGAAATTAAAAAACGAGGAGCAATCAGTTATAATTTGTTTTAAAGAATTACATCATAGACCTTATCTGCTATCAAATGATGAGCTTATAGAGGCGAACCGAAAATACGGAGTACTGGTGATAATTGCCGATTTCCCCACCTCTACAATTTGGCGTGTCAATCATTAGCAATTTTCTCACAAACCACCATACCGTATAACAGGCAGAATTATCATTTTCCCTTCCTCATGTCTTCCGTCATATATCGGAAGATAAAGGTGATTCTCCTTTATAGACTTCCCTTGACAATTATATTAGTCAAGGCTATACTGGACTGCAATTAAAGGATGATAAATGCTCTATAATAATTGCTTTTAGCCTGGAGGGGCAGGGCATTGAACAAATGCTTGAAAAGTGTGATTAGATACTAAAAAGAGGGCTGGACATCCCGATACCGGGAACATCCAGCCCCTTAAAATTCTGTCGGCTAATTTCAAGTTGGTCTAGCTGTTGCCGATTCTGAACATTTTCGTGCCACAGGATGGGCACACGCCCTGGGTTGCCGGTTTTCCATTCTTCATAGTGATGCTTTTGGCATCTTTCATTTCCTTCTTGGCACGGCACTTAAAGCAATAGGCCTGCATATTCAAGCCTCCTCTCGCAGTTTTACTCTGACATTAAACCATTAGCCCCATCCAGGTCAAGTGGATGTGCTTTCCTGGATAAAAAAGAGGCTCCCATGCCTAAAGCCGGCGGGAAGCCGTTTTACTGAAGCTAAGACGCGCTGTAATCAAAATCTAGGCGGTTGCCGAGAACAGCATGTAGGTTTTTACCTTTAAGTTGTGCTCCCCGGCGGCGGCAAGAATTTTGGGAGTATAAAAAGGACAAAAAAAGGGGACCGGGGATTTGAACCCCCGGCCCCCACTCTGCGGGTATATTACTATTAGTATATGATTATAAGTCAAACAATGCCGGCTGCTCGGCCTCTCTCTTGGCTGCCTGATTTTGGGAATAGTGCTCCTTTCAAACCAGGCACTTTTTAGCCTAGCGTCTGATTACCCCTAGCTTGTTTAGCTGGCGCTGAACTGTAACTCTACTCTTCTCAACAATTTCAGCTACTTTGGCGCAGGGTAATCCTTCATCTACATACAGTTGTCGCATCCGTTCAATTTTCTCAGCGTCAGTCCAGTTGTATTTAGATTGCCTATGCCTCTGACGGCATAGATACAGCTTGTCGGCATTATTTAGCTTCCCGCCTTCAGCCCTGGTAACACCTGCCTTAACCATTCTTTTAGGTAGTGTGTTGAGTGTCGCGATGGCATCAAGCCTGCCCTCGATGTCGGGAGCTGGGGTAACAAATTTCCATTTATCGGCAATCATCTCCCCTTTGTCTCCCTCGTAAAGACGACAGAACCTCCTCCGCTCCCGGTATTTTTCGCGCCAGTAGTTTCTTACTGTATTCCTGGCAACAGCATACAGGAAGCCCAGCGTTACCTCGGTGTGCCTGTCCTCCTCAGCTTTGAGCTTGAGGGCTATCTCCATCTCAATATCATCCCTGTCATCAGGCAATACTTTGGTTCTAAAGCGGTAGGCAATCTCGGCATATAGCTGATAACCGTCAAGCTGCTCTCGGTGGTTATAGAGCCAAGACATACTACCCCCTTTCTGCCACGCACAAAAAAGAAGGGTAGCCGTTCCCACGTAGGGTTCACCCTGAAGGTTCTCCCTGAAGGGGAACGATTACCCCTGAAAAAGACAAAAAACCTCATGATCGACGCTCACAACGCAGAAATGTAAACAGCTTGCCACGTCCCCCCATTACTGGCATCATAGATTTGGCCGAGTGGTCGAAGTTTTGTCATAAAGGAGGAACGGTAGAT
>Ga0315282_10001324_pt1 | contig 46919 bp, 39 predicted proteins | sample YL17G07_20_MG_FD_203693 | JGI IMG/M metagenome (GOLD analysis project Ga0315282, IMG submission 203693) | Sediment microbial communities from Yellowstone Lake, YNP, Wyoming, USA - YL17G07_20 | ecosystem: Environmental > Aquatic > Freshwater > Lake > Sediment | place: USA: Wyoming | collected...
AAAAGCTTTTATTTTCAGGTTCTTTTACTAATCTGGAATACATAACTCCATTTTACATAGATATTTGGAATTATCAATTCCAATTCTTTTAAATGGCTTAAAGGTATTTATTAATTTCAAAGAATTTCAAAGAAATTTCAGGAAAATATACGTGCGGCAATTTACTTTAGATATTTGAGGATTTAAGAAGTTCTTTAACACAAATGCTGATAAACTTTTTGCTTCAATTCAAAATAAATTATAAAATCATTTTTTAGTATTAATTTTCTATTTATAAGAATAATTGCTAAGGGAAAAAACTGAACTTAAAAGTATTAAAAAATTTTTCAATTGAGTTGTTATTATATTGGACAGTATGATTTGTTTAATAGCTTGTTTATCCATATAATTTCCTTCCAGTGCACAAAATTTATATTTTTTGTGCAATACACTGCACAAATATATCTATTATTGTTATTATAAAATGATTTATTTTTTTGTTAAATCTTTAAAGAGTTTAATTTAACAATTTTAGAACCTTAGTTTTTTATTCAAAAAAGGAAAACAGTATTGATGCCTGGATAATATTTTATAGCAATCTTGTATTATGCTGATAAACTATATTTTTTATAAAAAACAATTTTAATTTTAAATAAAATAAGTTTAAATATTACTTAAGTAAAATAAATTATAAAATCAAATTAAATAAATAGTTTTTGAAAGGTAAAACAAGTTATGAAAGTTTGTATTATTGGGGTGGGTTATGTTGGTTTAGTAACAGGTGTATGTCTGGCTGAAATTGGCCACAGTGTAATTTGTGTTGATAATGTTGAAGCAAAAATAGAAAAGCTAAAAAAGGCAGTAAGTCCAATTTATGAATCTGGGCTCGAAAACTTTATTAAAAAAAATTTAAAAGCTCAAAGGCTTCAATTTACCACAGATATTAAATATGGAGTACAAAATAGTGAAATTATATTTATTTCAGTTGGAACACCCTCTCTTTCAAACGGGCAGGCAGATTTAAGTTATGTAGAAGCCGTGGCAGCAGAAGTCGGTAAGTACATAAATGGCGAAAAAATAATAGTTAATAAAAGCACTGTCCCTATAGGTTCAGGTGACTGGGTTTCAATGATTGTTTCTGAAAGCATCCAAAAAAACAATCCTGATAAAAATGTAAAATTCAGTGTAGTTTCAAATCCTGAGTTTTTAAGAGAAGGAAGTGCAATTGGAGATACTTTTTTCCCTGACAGAATAGTCATAGGTTCATCATCTAAAAGTGCAATTGATAAAATGCTTGAACTTTACAGTCCTCTCATTGATCAAAGTTTTGACTGGCCCTCAATTGATATACCAAGGCTACTTCCAAAAGGGCATAAAGTGCCTGTTGTAGTTTCTGATTTAACCAGTGCAGAAATGATTAAATATGCTGCAAATTCATTTCTTGCAACTAAGATTTCTTATATAAATGAAATAGCAAATATTTGCGAAAAAGTAGGGGCAGATATTTTAAAAGTAGCTGAAGGCATGGGACTTGACAGCCGTATAGGTCCTAAGTTTTTAAGTGCTGGCATTGGTTGGGGAGGCTCTTGTTTCCCAAAAGATGTTTCTGCTCTGGCATATATTGCAAATGAGTATGGAATGTCCCCTCAGATTTTAAATTCTATAATTAATGTAAACAGAGAACAAAGGCTTAAAATAGTTAAAAAAGTTCAGGATGAACTTAAAATAGTTAAAGGTAAGACAATTTCAGTTCTTGGTATTGCTTTTAAACCAAATACAGATGATACCCGTGAAGCTCCATCAATTTCGATAATGAACAGTTTGATTAATTTAGGTGCAAGGATAAAAGCTTATGATCCCATAGTTAAGGAAAAACCTCAAACTTTAAGTGAAAAAGTTATTATAAGTCAAGATGTATATGATTCTATAAAAGATGCAGATCTTTTAATACTTGCAACAGAATGGGATGAATTTAAAAACCTTGATTTCGCTAAAATTAAAAGCATAATGAATAATAACATCATTATTGATGGTAGAAATCTTTTTGACAGAGAGAAACTTTTAAAACTTGGTTTTAAATATATTGGAATTGGAAGGTAAATATGAATAAAAAAATAGCATTAGTAACTGGTGGTGCAGGTTTTATTGGCAGCCATATATGTGATTATCTCCTTGAGAGAGATTTCAAAGTAATTTGTATGGATAACCTTATAACTGGCTCACTTAGAAATATTGAACATATTAAAACAGGTGATTTTGAATTTATAAATCATAATATTACCGAAGAAATAATTATAAATTGCAATATTGATTATGTCTTTCATTTTGCATCCCCGGCAAGCCCCATAGATTATCTGCAGCTTCCTATCCAAACATTAAAAGTAGGTTCTCTTGGAACTCATAATGTTTTAGGTCTTACAAAAGCAAAAAGAGCTAAAATGATACTTGCTTCAACATCTGAAGTTTATGGAGATCCAAAAGTTCATCCTCAAACAGAAGAATATTGGGGCAATGTAAATCCCGTTGGTCCACGTGGCGTATACGATGAAGCTAAAAGATTTGCTGAAGCCATAACAATGGCTTATTACAGACAACAAGGCGTAGATACTCATATAGTTCGCATATTTAATACCTACGGTCCGCGTATGAGGAAAAATGATGGGAGAGCAATACCTGCTTTTATAAGCCAGGCTCTCGAAAATAAAGATATAACTGTATTTGGCAGCGGAAAACAGACCAGGAGTTTTTGCTATGTTTCAGATTTAATTGAAGGCATTTTCAGACTTATTAATTCCAATTATCATTACCCGGTAAATATTGGAAATCCTGATGAAATGACAATACTCGAGCTGGCAGAAAAAATAAAGAATTTCACTAACAGCAAAAGTAATATTGTATACCACGATCTTCCGGTTGATGATCCTTTAGTTCGACGTCCGGATATAACTAAGGCGAAAACAATATTGGGTTGGGAACCAAAGATTAATTTTGATGAAGGGATTAAAAAAACAATTGAATGGTTTAAATTATAGTAATAGTATATACAAAATATAATTTTTATAATGAGACACTACGTGGTAAGTAATTAACTTAAATGTAAAAAATTTTTAAACTTATTTTATAAAAAAAATAAAAAGTAACTTAAATTATTTACAGGAACTATTTTAATTATTAAAAATATTTTTTATAGATCTAAGAATTAATATAAATAAAGTTTAATTATGGAAAATTTTAGAATTATATCAACAGAAAATAAAAAAAGATTATCAATTATTATCCCCTGCTATAATGAATATAAAACCATAGAGGCAATAATTGATAAAGTTCTTTCTGTTAAACTTTTAAATATAGAGAAAGAAATTATTATAATTGATGATGGTTCGCAAGATCAGACAATTCAAATTTTAAAGGAAAAAATAGAGCCAAAAGTTACCAAGGTTATATACAAGCAAAAAAATGAAGGTAAAGGTGCTGCAATTAGAACAGGTTTTGAAAATGCTACAGGCGATTATATTATTATCCAGGATGCAGACCTCGAATATGACCCCAATGAATATCCAAAACTTTTAAAACCAATACTCGATGGTTTTGCTGATGTTGTTTATGGTACACGTTTTGCTGGTGGCCAACCGCATAGAGTATTATTTTACTGGCATTCTAAAGGAAATAAGTTTTTGACCAATTTCTCAAATATGTTTACAAATTTAAATCTTTCAGATATGGAAACCTGTTATAAACTCTTTAAAAAAGAAGTAATTCAAAGTATCAAAATAGAAGAAAACAGATTTGGTTTTGAACCAGAAATTACTGCTAAAATTGCCCGCTTAAAATGCAGAATTTATGAAGTTGGTATTTCTTATTATGGTCGAACTTATGAAGAAGGCAAGAAAATAAATTGGAAAGATGGATTAAGAGCATTATATGTTATTTTAAAATATGGGTTATTTAAAAGAAAATGAAATAATTTTTAATAATTTTATAATAAAGTATGAAATAAATTTTTATAAATATATTTTTTCTTCTAATTTATTTTTAAATAAAATAGAGGCTTTTAACAATTCATCGGAGTCATTAATATTTACGTGATATCCATCTAACATGAATCCATAAGCCTTTCCTATTTTCGCCACATTATTTATAGTTAAAGTTATTTCTTTTTCCTTTCTAATTGGATGTATTTCAGTTTCTCTGATAAATTCAAAGATTTCAGGTCTGAACAAATAAATACCACAACCACATATGTTATATTTTGGCTCTTGCGGTTTTTCAAGTATCTCAATAATTCTTCCGTCCTTATTTAGTTTTGCACAGCAAGTCTGTTGGATTAATTCTACATTATTTTCAACCACCATTGCTTCAGTAACGATAGAATCATTTGCATAAAAAAAATTAAGCATATTGTCAAAGGAGTTTGTTATAAAAAATTCATCTCCGAGCATTGTTATAAAATTATTGTTTTTAAAATATTCTTCAAGTAGAAGAATTGCATTTGCTGTTCCATCTAATTTATTTTGCTCAATAAAATGAACATTTAAATTTAAAAAATTTTTTATGGTTTTTATATATTCATATATTTTTTCTTTCTGAAAATTTACTACTATATAAATATTTTTAACACCACAATTTTCCAGAAAATTTATAATATGATGAAGAATAGGTTTGTTATATACTGGAAATAAAGTTTTTGGCAATAGGTTCCCCAGATATCCTAAACGTTTTCCTGAACCAGCTGCCAAGATAAGAGCGTCTTTTATCTTATTATTTTTATAATAAATTCTATTCATAATTTATTATTGTGTATAATCTATTAAATTTTTTTTATTAAACAGACTTAAGAACCCAATTATTCCTGCAAATGTTATTAAAGGATCCAACGGTAATCTATATCTTAGGTATGCAGGTTGGCTATACAATGTTCCTGCTATTAAAAGAAATGATAAAACTATTATTGCTATTAAAATTATTCTTTTTGATCCATTATTTAAAAAAATACCAATTATTCCAAAGATCCAGAATATCCAAAATGGGATAGAAAATTTTTCCCAGAAATATTTTGAAATGCTGTATTCAATAATATTTGATTTCTGATTTTCTAATTTAGATAATAATGGTTTTAATTTCAAATCAAAACTTTCAAATTCTTTTTTTTCAGGTATTTTACCATCAGGTCTTGAAAGATTCCACCATATTTTTGAATAAGGAATTAATTCATTTTCAGTAGGTTTTTCATAAATATTCTCATCTTTAATCAAATTAACAGTTAAATTATTTTCCAAACTATTAACATTAACAACTTCTTGTATCTTTTGCTCGGCAATAGATAAAGATATAATATCTTTTAATAAATTTTTAAAATAACTTAAGGGATTTGCTAATATAGATTCAATAGCTACCTTTCTTAATAATTCATATTCACTATCCCATCCTTGTGTTCTGTCTACTAGAACTATGATATCTCCAAAAAATCGTCTATTAGGCCTATATTTTAAAAATTTTTCTAATGTAATATTATATTTTTTATAAAAATCGGAATTTATTAAATTTTCATTTACTAAATCTACTAATTTTTTTGAATACGGACCATTATTTGGATCAAGCAATGGTTCTTGGAGAGTATATATTCTCATGAACTCCATGTAATTTGAACCTCTTGATAAAGAAAAGTCTTTAAATCTTATCCCCTTATAAATTATAAAAGATGATAAAATAAAACATAATATCAGTAAATACATGGCAGCAAGTTTTAAAGTTTTTCTCCAATTTATTTTAATTAATAATAAACTTAAAACTGCTAAAGCAAAAATTATTCCCGATGGCCGCACAAGAATTAAAAATGCTGTAATTATTCCCAAATATATCCAATACTTTAATTTAAGATTTTCAATTGCATATATAAATATTAAAAAGAAGAAAATAATACTCCATGAGAATAAAGCATCAGAGCTTAACTGATGAAATTGAATCTGGAACGGGAGCATAATTATAAAAATTATTGTTATTATTCTTGCGGAAATTTTACCCCAACTGTATCCAATTAGATATATCATTGGAATACAAGAAAGAGATAATAATTCACAAATAATGCTTGTTAAAGTAATTCCGCCGAATTTCAGAAGCAAACCATAAAAGATAGGAGCAACAGGTGTTCTATATGTTTGAATCATAGGGAATAAGGGATTTTTATTAAACATATCGACAAAATAATTAAGAAAAATAATGCCATCAGGCCCCAGATGAAAAGGAAAAGCTTTCCAAAGAAGCAAATGTATTAATATTACAGCTATAAATACAGTAATAAAGAAAATATAATCTTTTTTTATTAATAATTTTAAATCACTTATAATGGATTTACTCTCATTAATATTTATTTCTTTCTGAATTGTTAGGTTGTCCTGAAACATCATTTTGAAAAATTTTGATTTGCATTAAGATTTTAATTTTTATAAAACAATACTCCTATAATATTAAAATTAAAAACACTTGAATTTTGTCATTAACAATTAATTATATTCAAATAAAGATTTAGTTATAATATAATTTATTAGATTTTTGAAAAATAAACAATTATTTATTATGCAATCTGAAAAAAAGATATTTAATAAAATAAAACCATTTTTAATTTTTATATCAAATTATTACATAATAATAATTTCATTTTTAATATGTGTATTTTTAGTATTTTACAATTTAGGTAAAATTGAATTTTGGGGTGAAGATGAAGCTCAAACCTTATTATATGCCTCAAGATTTTTAATGGGTTTAAAATCAGGATCTTTATCAAATTTAACAGCACTTTATCAGAATATTACATTTTCAAGCGTAATTCTGATACAGGTACCTTTTATATTACTCTTTGGAGTTACTGAATTAGCAGCAAGATTTTCAAGTGCAATAATAGTAATCTTAACTTTATTTGTATTATATAAAATCGGAACATTATTTCTTGATAAAAAATCTTCGCAAATTTTAGCATTAATTTATTCTTTTTCCGGAGCAGCGGGTTTATTTAAAAGTGCAATAGGAGTAGGTTTTTATATTTTTTTTATACTTCTCGGATTTTATAAAATTGAAAAGTTTTTATTTCATAAAGAAAAAAAAGTCAGGAATTCCGATTTTATTATTGGAATTCTTTGTGTTTCACTTTCTCTCATTTTTGTTCCTGATGCTTTTTTCTTTTTACCTTATTTTTTTATAATTGTTTTAATTTATATAAAAAGAATTGGCATTAAAACTATAATCCTGAGCCTGATTGCACCCATATTTATACTTGCAGAATTTATTTATCTGCAGTTTATTAAAGCTAAAGAACTAACCGGTATTCAAAGTGCCGCTTATACACATTTTATTAGCAGGAAAGAAAGTTTAGTTTTTGTATTTAATTTTAAGGATTTTTTACTTGAACTTATAACAAATTATTCAATTTTTTTTACAATTCTTTTTTTTATTTCAATTATCATTATAATTTTTTTAATTGTAAGGAAGGAAATAAAATTTCCTGGTTTGATCTGGAGAATAATCTTATTATTTTCTGTTCATATAATTATCTGGATGTTTCTTACCAAAAAAGAAAATGGACATTTAATGAATGAATATCCTATATTTTTAATTATTACTGTTTTTGCAACTAAATCGTTAATTGATTATTTAAATAAAAATAATATAAAGTCAAATTTATTTAAGATCTTTAAATATTCTTTTATATTTTTTGTATTTATAATTTTTAGCTTTAATTTTTATCATACTTTTACCTTATTTAATAATCTTTCTTTGGATAAGTCTAAATATTTTGCTTTTTATGCTCCCGGTAAAGTTCCTGCAGGTTATATAAGTGCACGCAAAGTTGGAATTAAAAGTGCAGCTTATCTTTTAAGAAATAAAGCAGGGGCTGGAGAGAACCTAGTTTCAGATAAAGGTACAGCATTTAGTTTTATTTATATGGGTGGCGAACAAGTAGTTTATAGCACTAGTAATGCAATAGAGTATCTAATAGCAGGCGAGGATATTTATAAAAAATACAGGATAAGATTTATAGGTATCTCTTCAGATTTTAAAAATAGAAAATACTTTGATTATATTAATTCACAGGGATTTGATAGGATTATAGTTATGCAAAATGGCAAACCAATTTATTATATTTTGGATGTGTTAAAAAAAGAAAAAGTTGATACTATTATTGGTAGAGACCAGTTTGATAATGAATATAATAGAACTTTTGCTAAAATTGAAAATGCATTACCATTTTTTAAAAATTTTTAATTATAAATTTAAACAAAAAGGATATTTATAAAATGAATGAAATAAAAAATAAAACTATTGTAGAGAAAAATAATGAAATTAGACTAACAGATTTATTTAGGATTTTTTTATATAGAAAATGGATTTTTACAGGATTTTTTCTTATTGTATTGATTATAGGACTTTTATTTACATTTGTTAAAGCTCCTCTTTATAAATCAAATTCAAGTATTAAGTTTTCTAATATTATATATAATGATTTACTTTATGAATTTTTTCCTGTAGAAGCACAAAAATTGGATATATATGCTTCTGGCATGAAGTCAACTGATATAGAAAATAGTGTTCTTGATAAATATAATAAGATGATTAAATCAAAAGAAGTTCTTAATGAGATTATAAAAAAAGTAGATTTTAGTTTATCTGAAGATGACCTTTCTAAAGCAATAGTTGTTTTACAGGACAGAAGCAAAAGGATTTTTGCCATAGAAGTTACTTATAAATCTGCACAGCAGTCATTTGAGATAAATAAAACTTTATTAGAAGTTTTTATAAATCAATTAAAGGAAAATGATAAGAATAATATTGAAGAACTTTTATCAAAAATTGATACTAAGATAACTGATATTAATAAAAATTTGAGCTTAACTTCACAAAATACTGATAATATTATGTTTCAAAATTCTTACAATTCCATTTTAAATAAGCTGGAAGAAATAAAATATAATTTAGAGAATAATAAAGAAGCTATATTAGATAAAGTTGAAGTCATTAAAGAGCCAAATAAACCCGATGAACCATTTAATCTAAATTATTTTAAAAATCTGTTCATTGTATTTTTTGCATCTATTGCAGTTGGGCTGATTGCAGTTTATCTGCCGGAAATTTTTAAAAGAGATAAGGTTCAAACAAAGTTAAAATAAGAAAAAATCTTTTAATTATCATGACTAGTAATAAAGATAACCCAAAAGTTAGTATAATATTATGTGTTTTTGGATACGAGAAATATATTAAGGAAACTATTAGCAGTATTCTTAATCAGACTTATACAGATTTTGAATTTTTAATTATAGATGATGGGTGCAATTATGATTTGAAACAAATAGTAAATTCATTTAATGACAAAAGGATTTTATATTATAAAAATGATATAAATATTGGACTTACAAAAAGTCTTTTAAAAGCTTTAAGTATTGCAAGAGGTAAATATATTGCCCGGATGGATGCAGGTAATATATCATTTTTAAATAGAATAGAAATACAATATAATTTTTTAGAAAATCATAAGGAAATATTTTTAATCGGTACATCTGTAATGCTTATTGATGAAAATAGAGAAGAAATTTGTAGAATTATGTCAAATTCAGATTTTGATTATGTTAAAAAAGCTCTTCCTTATTTTAATTGCATTAATCATTCCACAATAATGTTTAGAAATTTAAAAAATATTTCTTATAGAGAAAAATTTAAATATTCGCAAGATTACGATTTCTATTTAAGGTTACTTACCGATAATAAAAAAATTGGAAATATTAAAGAAGTTTTGCTAAAAGAAAGAATGATTAAAAACTCTATAACATATACTAAAAAAGAAGAACAGGCATTTTATGAAAATAAAGCAAGAGAATTTTATAAAGAAAGATTAAAAACAGGTAAAGATTCTTATAATATATTTAATAATAATGAAAATTTAACTGAAAATGTAAATAAAAATTATGAAAATTATACTTTTTTTAACAGACAAAAAGCTTATTATCTTCTACGATCAAAGAAATTAGCTAAAACTAGGGCTTTTATAAGAGAATCTTTTAAGCAAAGTAAAGAATTGGATAATAAATTATTTATTTACTATATTATTAGTTTTTTTCCGTTTTTAATAAATATTTTAAATAAAATAAAAAGAATAGAATTAGCTTAGTATAAATTTATAGATAGGATAATATAAAAAATTGGAAAATAAAATAAAAATATTTTATATTTCTAGAACTTCTAATTTTACTGGTGCTGAAAATATTGTATTTGATATTGTGAGAAATCTTGATTCTAATGTTTTTAATCCTTGTATTGTTTTACCTGATAGAAATGGCTATTTTTATAAAAAATTAATTGATAATAATTTAAATGTAAAAATTATAAAAATGCCATTTATTAGAATTTCATATAATCCTTTTATACTATTCTGGTTTTTGATATCTCTAATAGTTCTTAATGTGAGATTTTACTTTTTTTTAAAAAGAAATAAAGCAGATATAGTAAGCTGTAATACTATACATGAAGCATCTTTTGTTGCTATTCCATCTAAATTATTAAAAATAAAATTAGTTATTTGTTTTAAAAATATACTTGATAAAAAATGGAAGAAAAAATTCAGAGCAAAATTTTGTGAATTGTTTGCGGATAAAATAATTTCTGTTTCATATAAAGCAAATGAAGATTTTACAAATTATGTTTCTAGAAATAGTAGTAAAAAAAATATTTCAGTTGTCATAAATGATTGTATAAGTCCTGATGATTATTTAAAAGATTTTAAAAGAAACGAAGTAATTAAAAATTATTTTAATAAAAGTTTAAGTGATTTCATTATTATTAATATTGGTAGCATAACTATGTTAAAGGGGCAGATGTTATTACTTGAATCTTTGATGGAAAAAAAATTGAAAAATATTAATAATATAAAAGTTTTACTTATTGGAGACATTTATCATAAAAATGATAATTATTATAAAAATGAAATAATTAATTTTATTAATAAAAATAATTTAAATAATAAAGTATTTTTAACAAATTATCAGAAAGATGTAAGAAATTTTCTTTATGAATGTAGTTTATTTGTTCACTGTCCTATAATAGATGATGCATTCCCAAGAGTAATTTTGGAAGCTTTTAGTTTTTCAAAAATAGTGTTAGCCACAAAGGTTGGTGGTATACCTGAAATAATAAAAGATGGCTATAATGGATTTCTTTGTGAAATAAATAGTATAGATTTATCAAATAAAATTTTTTATATATATAATAATTTAAAGAATTTACAGCATATTAAGCAAAATGCATTTAAGACAGTTAGTGAGCATTTAAATTTAAGAATGCAAATTATAAAAACAGAGAAAATTTATAAGGAAATGCTGGGTTTATATTAAGTTATGGAGAAAATTGCAATTATTACAATAAATTTTAATACTGAAGATTTAGTAAAAAGGTTAATAAAATGTTTGATGAATCAGAGTTATGAAAATTGGGAATTACTTATTGTAAATAATAGTAAAGATGATTTCAAAATAAAATATGTTTTAGATTCTTTTGATAAAAAAATTTATTTATTAAATATAAATAAAAATATAGGGTATTCAAGCGCAAACAATATTGGTTTTAAATATTTATGGGATAATAAAATAATTTCTGCAAATGATATTGTTCTTTTTATTAACGAAGATATAGTTGTTAAAGATGAAAATTTTTTTAGTAAAGCCATCAACTTGATGAAAAAATTAAATTGTAATTTTTTAGGTCCAAAAATTATTAATAATGATAAAACATTAATGCTTCCTCATAAAAAAAGATCAAATTATTTTAAATGTCTTTTTCATATCGGTAATAATGGTCTTATTGATAAAATATTTCAAGTAAACAGGAGCTTAAAAAGATTACTTAATCCTGTTAAAGTGTTTTTGATAAATGGCGCTTGTTTTTTTACTCTTGCCGGTTCTTTTAATGATGTTGGATTATTTGACCCAAATACATTTGTTTATTATGCAGAAGAGTTGCTTTTTTTAAAAGTAAAAACATTAAACATGGATGTTTATTATGTACCTGAAATCGAAGTATTTCATGATCATTCAGGTACTTTTCGTAAAAATTTTAATTTATTACTAAAAAAGAAACTTGTATTTGATGCAGAAATATATTTTCTTGAAAATATTTTAAATATAAACAAAATAGGACTTGCTTTTTTTAAATTCGAAAGGTTATTAGAAATGTTTTTTTATAAGCTAATAAAAAAAGCAAATTGTATTAGAACAACATAGAAAGAATAAATAACAAAATTTAAATTTATACTTGGTTAAAATGGATATAGAAAATATTAAAATTATTAAAAATAAATTTAAAGTAAAACACAAAATTAATTATTTATTTAATTTTGCAGATCAAAATTTTGTGTATCTTTTTATAATTTTTTTAGCAGTTTTTTTATTGATGAATAAATATCCTTATTTAATTATTGCATCTTTTTTTATTTTAATAGTCATAAGTTTAATAAGTTTCTTTACAAATTGTGAAATTTCTTCATATCTATTTAAGATTGATATTTATCTGCTGATAATTTATTTTTATTTTTTACTAAGTTATTTTATTTCAGGACAGTCTTTTAGAAATTTATTAAATTTTGGATTTTTAAGGTATGATGGTAGCTTCTTTTTTTGTTATATACCATTTATATTATTTGCACCAGTATTTTTAAATTACAAAAAGGCATTAAACATTTATTTTAATTTCTTGTTTATTGTGTTTACTTTATTTTCACTTGAGGGGATTTTTGAATATTCAAACCAGCTTAATTTACTTACAGTAAAAATTGATGATTATTATGTCGGAAACATGTTTGTTGCTTTAAATAATGCTCATAATGCCACTGGCTCTATTTATGCTATTGTCAGTATTTTTGCGCTTGCTTTTTTTATATCGGGAAAATTAAATGAAAAAATAGCTTATGGCGCAATTCTGGGTCTTAATTTATTTGCATTATTTATAACAAAAAGTAGGGGCAGTTTACTTGCGTTTATAATTGGTGCATTTTTTTTATTTTACATCTACAGTAAATCAATAATCAAGTTTTTAAGATATATATTAATTCTTTTGATTTTAATTGTTCCCTTTATCTTTCTAACAGATACTTTTAATAGAATTAAACAAATATTTTATGCAAGTGATTTAAGCACAACTACAAGAATTAGTTTATGGGAGAAGGCAATCTTTTTATTTAAACAAAGTCCTATATTTGGCATAGGGTTTGGCAGATATAATGATGCCGTGCTTACTTATGATAAATTAAAGTTATCAGGCATAATAGGGAAAATTGCTTTTTATAAAGAACAAATATTTATATATAATGATACTAATGCTCATAGCACATATCTTCATTTTTTAGCAGAAACAGGAGTTATTGGTCTTGTAATGCTTTTATCTTTTTGGATTATTTGCTTTATTATCATATTTAAAGCTTATAGGAAATCTAAAGATATTTTTTTAAGTAAAGTTTATTTGTCAGTTCTTAGTGGTATTATAACTTTATTCTTTTTGTCTATTACAGAAAATTATATGGCAGCTCCTACAGTAATGCTTTGTTTATCTGTAGTAACGTCTTTAACTTTAGGGATGTATTGGCAGGAAAATAAAAATTAATTAATGATTTTTTCCATAAGAGCTCAAAGTAGTTTTATATAATTTTAAATTGAATTATAGATTCATACTTGTTGTACCATTTAAAAAATTAAATAAGAACATATTGATTTTGAAGTATTCACGTAATATTATTTAAAACTAATAAAGTATTAATAGTATTAAAGATTTTATTATGAATGACACTACAAATATAACAAAAGAAGATGAAATAGACTTAATAGAACTTTTCAGGATCTTTATAAAAAGAAAATGGTGGTTTATAGGATCAGTATTAATAATATTGGTAGCAGGGCTTTTATATGTTTTTATACAACCCAATAATTAAAATAACTGTTTAAAATAATTTGCATGAAAGTCTTTTAAACGATGAAAATATTATTATAAGCAGGATTGATTTAGTTTCAAAAATCCATACTATGAAATTGAGAGTAATAGAATAAGGAATTTAGCAATAGTGGTAGTTTTAAGTCTTTTAGCAGGGGTAGTAGTCGTATTTATTGTAAACTATGGATTTAGTCTAAAAAAAAGAAAAGATATCAAACCATAACAATTAAAATATCATATGATTGATCTAAGCAAAAAAAGAATTATTTTAACAGGTGGTGCAGGATTTCTTGGCAGGTTTGTTGAGAAAAAACTTATAGAAAGAGACTGCAGCAACATTTTTATTCCAAAGATTGAGGAATATGACCTGCGAAAATTGGATGATATTATTAAAATTTATAAGCTAGCCAAAGCTGATATAGTAATTCACCTTGCCGCAGTAGTTGGAGGAATTGGTGCCAATAAAGAAAATCCCGGCAGTTTCTTCTATGATAATTTAATTATGGGTATACAGTTAATGGAGGAAGCAAGGAAAAGCAATATTGAAAAATTTGTTGCTTTAGGAACTATATGTGCTTATCCAAAATTTACTCCGGTACCTTTTAAAGAGAAAGATTTATGGAATGGTTATCCGGAAGAGACTAATGCACCTTATGGTCTTGCAAAGAAAATGCTGCTTGTACAATCCCAAGCCTACAGACAGCAGTATGGGTTTAATTCAATATTCTTACTGCCTGTAAATCTTTATGGACCTGGTGATAATTTTGATCCAAAATCCTCCCATGTAATTCCAGCACTTATTAAAAAGTTTTATGAAGCCAAGGTTCATAATGAGTCAGAAGTTGTTGTATGGGGAACAGGTAATGCTACAAGAGAGTTTTTATATGTGGAAGACTGTGCAGAAGCCATAGTATTGGCAACAGAGAAGTATGATAAATCTGATCCTGTAAATATTGGTGCAGGTTTTGAAATATCTATAAAAGAATTAGCTGATTTGATAAGGGAGATTATTGGTTTTAAAGGAAAAATAGTCTGGGATACCTCCAAACCCGATGGTCAGCCAAGAAGATGCCTTGATACTTTAAAAGCAGAGAAAGAATTTGGGTTCAAAGCTAAAACTGATTTTGGTAATGGATTAAGAAAGACAATTGAATGGTATAAGACAACAAGGAAAAATAAAATTTAAGATAATTAAATAGCACTTTATAAAAAAGATTATAAAATTTAGAAGAATTATCATATTTTGGTGTAATAATTTATTAATTAATAAATAAATTTTAACAAGTGTTACAGGCTTATTAAAAAAGAATCAGGAGTTTAGTATTTTGAAAGTAGTAATTTTAGCAGGTGGCTTGGGGACCAGATTATCAGAAGAAACTGAAGTTAAACCCAAACCAATGGTAGAAATTGGTGGTATGCCTATACTATGGCATATTATTAAAATATATTCCACTCAAGGCTTTAATGAATTCATAATTTGTTTAGGTTATAAGGGATATATTATTAAGGAATATTTTGCAAACTATTTTCTTCATTTGAGTGATGTTACTATTGAGTTAGCCACAGGGAAAATAAATGTTCATAACTGTAAATCTGAAGATATTAAATTAACATTAATCGATACTGGCATTTCAACACAAACTGGTGGAAGAATTAAACGTGTTAGTGAATATATTGGAAGTGAAACATTTATGCTAACTTATGGGGATGGTTTAGCTGATATAAATATAAAGGATTTGTTAAATTTTCACAAAAAAAATAAAAAACTTGCGACTGTTACTGCTGTAAGACCTCCTGGTAGATTCGGTTCTCTAATATTAAACAATAATGAAGTATTAAGATTTGAAGAAAAACCTTTAGGTGATGGTAGTTGGATTAATGGTGGGTTTTTCGTACTGGAGCCAGAAGTTTTAAATTATATAAAAGATGATAATACTTTCTGGGAAAGAGGACCTATGACAAAATTGGCATTAGATGGTCAGCTTTCTGCATATAAACATCTTGGTTTCTGGAAGCCTATGGATACCATAAGAGATAAAATAGAACTTCAAAATTTATGGGATGGTGGTAAAGCACCTTGGAAAATTTGGGATTGATAAATTATATATGAATATAGAATATGATAAGAGATTATTGGAAAAATAAAAATATATTTATAACAGGAGCCACAGGATTTTTAGGTTCCTGGCTAACTAAATATTTATTGGAGAGAAATTCTAATATAACTGCTCTTGTGAGGGATTGGGTTCCTAAATCAAAATTAATTTCAGACGATTCTGTAAATAAAATTAATATTGTAAGGGGAAATATTGAAGATTATTTGTTACTTGAAAGAATTATTAATGAATATGAAATAAATACTGTATTTCATATTGCAGCTCAAACTATAGTTGGTATAGCAAATACTAACCCATTATCTACATTTGAAAGCAATATAAAAGGAACATGGAATATTTTAGAAGCTTGTCGTAAAGCACCTAAAGTGAAGAAAGTTATTGTTGCTTCAAGTGATAAAGCTTATGGTGACCAGGAAATATTACCATATACTGAAGATGCTCCTTTAATAGGAAGACATCCCTATGATGTATCAAAAAGTTGTGCAGATCTTATTTGCAGGTCTTATTATGAAACATATAGGCTTCCTGTATGTATTACAAGATGCGGTAATTTTTATGGTGGCGGAGATTTAAATTTTAATAGAATAATACCAGGAACAATAAAGTCTATATTAAATAATGAATCTCCAGTAATTAGAAGTGATGGTAATTTTATAAGGGATTATTTTTATATAGAAGATGCAGTACTTGCGTATTTATTGCTTGCAGAAAAGATGGATGATAAAAGTATTCATGGCGAAGCTTTCAATTTTAGTAATGAGATACAAATTACAGTACTGGATTTAGTAAATAAAATTATTGATTTGATGGATAGTCAATTAAAGCCAGTTATATTAAATGAAGCAACTAATGAAATAAAACATCAATATCTATCAGCTAAAAAAGCTAGAGAAATTTTGGGATGGAATCCAAAATTTGATTTGAATTTAGGCTTAAAAAAAACTATAAATTACTATAAGGGTTTTTTAAAATAAATGAAATTTTAAAATAAATGAAATTTATGAATGCAGAAGATATAAAACAAGAGATTTTTGCAAATGTTAAAAGATATTACGAATTACAATATTTAAAGAAAGAATTCATTCCGGGTAAATCAAAAATTAATTATGCAGGAAGAGTATTTGATGAAAAAGAAATAATAAGTCTTGTAGATTCTGCACTTGAATTCTGGCTTACAACTGGAAGATTTGCAAAAGAATTTGAAAAAGAATTTGCAAAATTTTTAGATTTAAAATTTTGCAGTCTTACTAATTCAGGCTCCTCAGCAAATTTACTTGCACTTTCTTCTTTAACATCTTCTAAGCTTGGAGATAAAAAAGTAAGACCAGGAGATGAAGTTATAACAATAGCATGTGGTTTTCCAACAACATTAAATCCTATTATTCAGAATAATTTAATACCTGTATTTATTGATGTTGAGTTAGGTAGTTATAATATAAAAACTGATGATATTGAAAATGCCATATCAGAAAAAACTAAAGTTATTTTTATACCTCATACTCTTGGAAATCCTGCCAATTTAAGTAAAATTACAAAAATAGTTGAAAAATATAAACTCTGGTTCATAGAAGACAACTGTGATGCTCTTGGTTCTAAATATGACAATAAATATACTGGTACTTTTGGTCATATTTCAACATTCAGTTTTTATCCTGCTCATCATATTACAATGGGTGAGGGTGGTGCAGTTTGTACAAATGATCTAGAATTAAAAAAAATTATTAATTCTTTTCGTGACTGGGGTAGAGATTGCTGGTGTGAACCTGGTAATGATAATACTTGTGGTAAAAGATTTACTCAAGGATTTGGTGAACTTCCATATGGTTATGATCACAAGTATGTTTACTCTCATATTGGGTATAATTTAAAATTAACAGATATGCAGGCTGCGATTGGGGTAGAACAATTAAAAAAATTACCAGATTTTATTGAAATAAGAAAAAGAAATTTTAAAATTATTTTTGAATATTTAAAAGAATATGAAGATTATTTTATTTTACCAAAGTGGGGAAAAGAATCAGATGTTAGTTGGTTTGGTTTTCCGATTTTAGTCAGAGAAAATGCTCCATTTACAAGAAATGAAATTGTTAGCTATTTGGAAAATAATAATATTTCTACAAGAATGCTATTTGGCGGGAATCTAACAAAACAGCCTGCTTATAAAGATATGAATTATAGAATTTATGGTAATTTGGAAAATACTGATTTAGTAATGAATAATTTGTTTTGGATAGGAGTTTATCCTGGAATAGATTCTTATAAAATTAATTATATTATTGAAATTTTTAATAATTTTTTTAAGAGATATTAATTTTTCAAATTAATAAAAAATAAAGCTATAATAATTATAAAATCCAGTTTTAATTAACAATAAAAAATAAAAAAATAAATATAAAATATTATTTAAAAATATTTAAATTATTATGAAATTATCAGATTATGTAATAGATTTTCTTGCAGAAAAAAATATAAATTATGTTTTTGAAGTTGTGGGTGGCTCATTAGCTCACCTTATCGATTCCTTATATAATAATAATTATATTAAAACGGTCTCAATGCATCATGAACAGGCGGCTGCATTTGCAGCAGAAGGTTATTCCAGGGCAAGTGGAAATTTTGGTGTCGCTCTAGCTACTAGTGGACCAGGAGCAACCAATTTGATTACTGGAATTGGAAGTTGCTATTTTGATTCTATACCTTGTTTATTTATTACAGGGCAGGTAAATACTTATGAGTTTAAATTTAATAAACAAATAAGACAAAATGGTTTTCAAGAAACAGATATTGTAAATATAGTTAAACCTATAGTTAAATATGCAAAATTAGTTACTGAACCTAAAAAAATAAAATATTATTTAGAAAAGGCTATATTTATTGCTAGAAATGGAAGGCCTGGGCCAGTATTACTAGACATACCTTTAAATATTCAAAGAGAAGACGTAAATGTAAATGAGATGAAAACATTTATTTCTAAAAATATTAAAGAAATTACAGATTCTTTTTTTAATAATATTAGTGAAGCAATTAAGTTAATTATAGGTTCTAAAAGACCGATTTTTCTGCTTGGTGGTGGGATGAGGTTGTCTAATAGTATTAAAGAATTCATTGATTTAGAAAATAAATTAAATTTTCCTGTAGTAACAACTTTGATGGGGCTTGATTCATTTGATCATGAGAATCCAAATTTTTTTGGAATGATTGGGACATATGGTAATAGATATGCAAATTTAGCAATAGCAAATGCAGATTTAATTATTGCGCTTGGAACTCGTTTCGATACAAGACAAACAGGAACAAATCCAAAAACTTTTGCAAGGTATGCTAAGATTATTCATGTAGATATTGATCCCAATGAATTAAATAATAAAATTAAAGCAGATATAGCAATAAATTGTGATATAAAAATATTTTTAAAATTATTAATTAAGAAGCTAAATGGATTTAATATTCCAATAATTAATGAGTGGAAAGAAAAGATAAATAATTATAAAAGAAAATATCCTTCATTTGATATTTCTAAAGATGAAAAAATCATTCCTAATCAATTCATAGATATTTTATCTGGTTTTTTACCAGAAAATTGTATTATTTGTGCAGATGTTGGTCAAGTTCAAATTTGGTCAGCACAGATTTTAAAATTAAAATCCAGCCAAAGATTCTTAACTCAGGGTGGCATGGGTGCTATGGGTTCAGCATTAGCTATGGGAATAGGTGCTTCATTTTCCCAAAAAAATGAAATACCCATTATAGTTATTTCTGGGGATGGAGGTTTTCAATTAAATATACAAGAGTTACAGACAGTTTATCATCATAATTTACCAATAAAAATTATTATATTAAATAATTCATGTTATGGAATGGTAAAACAATTTCAAGAACAATATTTTAATTCTAGATTTCAATCGACTTTAATAGGATATAGTGCACCAGATTTTAAGAAAATTGCGGAGGCTTATAAATTGAAAGCTCTTAAAGTTACTAAAACTAGTGAATTAAAGAATTCTTTAAAAAAATTATTTTATAACTTAGAGCCAATGTTACTTGAAATAAAAATAGATAATAGTTGTAAAGCATTACCTAAGCTATCAGTTAATATGCCAATTGAGGATCAAGAACCATATTTATCCAGAAAAGAATTAAAATCGAATATGATTGTACCCATAAATAAGGAATGAAAAAAATAGCAATTTTAGGTGCTACCGGGCATATAGCAAAAAATCTTATATATAATTTTAATAAATCAGATAAATACAATCTTTATTTATTTGCACGTTCAGCTGAAAAGCTGGATAATTTTTTAAAAATTATAAACTATGATAAAAAAATTGAAAAAATTGATCTCAGTGATTTTGCTGGCAAAAAATATGATGCAATTATTAATTGCATAGGTATTGGCGATCCTAAAAAGTTAAAAGATGCTGGACCAGAAATTTTTAGACTTACAGAATATTATGATAATTTTATTTTAGACTATTTAAAGAATAATAATGATTGTAAATATATAAATTTTAGCAGTGGTGCTGTATATGGAAGAGATTTTTCTAGTCCTGCCAATGAATTAAAATGTTGTGAAATTAATATTAATCAAATGTGCGATAAAGATAATTATGGAATTGTTAAAATTTATTCAGAAGCAAAACATAGATCTTATGAAAATCTAAATATTGTAGATTTAAGAATTTTTGCATTTTTTAGCAGATTTATCGATTTAAATGCAAGATATTTTATTACAGAATTAATTTCTTGTATTAAAATAAGAAAAGAGTTTTTAACAAATAACAATAATATAGTAAGGGATTATGTTCACCCCAAAGATTTATTTAATTTGATAAATATATGTATTAATATAAAAAAAATTAATGATGTATTCGATGTTTATAGCTTAAAGCCAATAACAAAATTTGAAATCTTAAATTATTTTACTGAGAATTATGGTTTAAAATATAAAATCGAGCCTGGTATTTTAGGAGAAAATATAACTGGTATTAAAGATAATTATTATTCAATAAATAAAAAAGCTAAAAAAGTTGGATATAAACCTGTTTACTCGTCAATGGATTGCATAGTTGAACAATCGAAAGCAATTTTAGATGAAATATTCTGAATATAGTTATTAAACCTTTATTTATCATGATTGTGGTTTAGGTCTTAAAATAACACTTGAATATTAAATTTAATAATTCTGTTATTCATTATTTTATTACTGTTAATGATTAGAAGCTTAAAAAATGTATATAGGATTTTATAATTACTACAATATTTACAATAATAATATAATGATTACTAACCCAAATTCACCTATAGGGGATAACTTAATGTACCCTTTTGTATATTTAGGGCAGTTTTTAATGAAGAATGGTCACAAAATAAACACTATTGATGTTGATGATATTAGAAATTTTGATGCAATATTATTTATTGATTTCCCTACTTTTAAAAATAAATATTTTAGATATTTGATTAATAATAAATTTGAAAATTTATATTTACTAATTTTTGAATCCCAGGTTATAAAGCCTGATAATTGGAATATTAAAAATCACAAATATTTTAAGAAAATTTTTACTTGGAATGATTATTTTATAGATAATAAAAAGTATTTTAAAATCAATTTTTCTAGCAAGATACCCACTGATTTAGATTTTGACTTGAGTAAAAAGAGTAAATTCTGCACAATGATAGCAGGGCATAAGTTTAAAAGACATCCACTAGAATTATATTCAGAGAGAGTAAAAGCAATTCGGTGGTTTGAGAAAAACCATCCAGAAGATTTTGATCTATATGGGATAGGATGGGGCAAGTATTATTTTAGAGGTATTTTATCGGAGTTGGATAGATTTGAATTTCTTACTAAATTATTTAAACCGAATTATCCTTCTTATCGTGGAGTTGTTAGATCTAAGAGAGAGATATTAAAAGACTACAAGTTTGCTATTTGTTATGAAAATGCAAGAGATATCCCTGGTTATATTACAGAAAAGATATTTGATTGTTTTTTTGCTGGCTGTGTGCCAATTTACCGTGGTGCTTCAAATATAACCAAACATATTCCTCCAAATACATTTATAGATAAGAGAAATTTTAATACATATGAGGAACTCTACTATTATCTTAAAAATATGTCTTTTAAAGAATATATTGGCTTTTTAGACAATATAAAGATCTTTATAATGAGTAAGCAATTTTATCAATTTAGCATAGAATTTTTTGCGAATACTATTGTTGATGTAATATTAGAAAATACTAATGATGAGTGATATTAAATAATGAACAATAACAAAGTGAAACTTTCAATTGCAATCCCGACATATAATGGAGCTAAGCATATTAGAGAAACACTAGATAGCATTGTTTGTCAATTAAATAATATTAATGAAGAAATTGAAATTGTTATTTCTGATAATGCATCAAATGATAATACTCCAAATATTATCAAATTTTATCTTGATAAGTATTCCTATGTTAAGTATTTTTGTAACGAAAAAAATTTAGGTGCAGATATTAATATAGATTTATCAATAAGTCGTTCGAATGGTAGGTATATATGGTTATTTTCAGATGATGATATTATGGTGTATGGTGGATTAAAGAAAGTTTTATCAGTTATTGATGATGAAGAAAGTTTATCAGTCATTTTTGTGAACTACAGTATTTATAATTATAATTTAACTAAATGTTTTGTAGAAAAGGTAGTACATATTGATAAAGATAAAATTTGCGAAAATTGTGATGAATTTTTGTTAACTACAGATATTGCAAGTAGTTTTATATCTAGCATAATAATTAATCGTAGTTGTTATTTAAAGTTAGATTATTCAGAATATTTTAATACTAATTGGTTACAATTTGTGGCACTTCTTTCTGCTTTACCTAATTCATGTTCTTATTGTATTTCACGACCTTATGTGATTTATAGGAGTGGAATTAATAGATGGGAAAAGAAAGGCAAACTAATTGAATTTAGTTATATTATTTTACCCCAATTAATTATTAAAATCTGTAAAAATAAATATAAATTATCTACAATTAAAAGGATTTTACGCAACAGGAAAAAAAATTTAACATCAGTTATTGTTTCTTTTAAGCTTAAAAATAGTAATATTCCAGTTAAAGAACTAATCCATGTATATAAAAAATTTCCTGGCTTTTGGTTTATAGACTTGCCCTTGATTATCATTCCTTTTATCTTTTATAAATCTGCTTTTAGATTATATAAAGTAAAATGGCTTAACAAGTTTTTTAAAAAAATAAAAGGAAAGCTTTTATGATATCTCGAAAAAAAACCTTTTTTCTAGGCACCTTTTCTAATTATGGTACAAATATTATTAGTATGGTTATTGGATTAATATCAGTTCCGATTGGATTGCATTATTTTGGTCCTGTTCGTTATGGAGTATGGGCAGTTATTTCATCACTAATTGGATATTTAAGCCTTTCAAATTTGGGCATTAATACAGCAGCAGGTACACTGACTGCTAAGGCAACTAAATTATTTGAGCAATGGGTAATCCTAAAAAAATCGTTGTTTCTTCTAGTTATTATTAGTGCTATTGTTTTAAGTTTGATTTTAGGAATTAACTATTTTTATCCAGATTGGATTATTATTTTAGGCAAAATCCCCAATAATTTGTATGTAGAAACTACTAAAGCAACAATGATGACTGCTATTTTATTTTTATTAAATCTTCCTATTACCGCTTTTTCTTCTGGATTTATTGGTCTTCAGGAGTTTTACTGGGAGAGATTTTATGCTTCTTTTAATATAATTGTAGGATTGTTTGCTTTGATTTTAACGACTTTAGTAAAAGGGGATTTGGTTACTCTTGCATTATTTAGAGGTGTTGCAACGTTTTTTATTACTGTAATATGTGCTTTACATTTTTTATTTGCTCACCGTAAACTTCGTCAAAACTTTGAAAAAACAACAAAAGATGAATTTTCCAGTAAGTCTATTTTTTTAAGTGGTATTAAGTTTTTCATTATTGGTATTGCGGCTATGGTTGTATGGAATACTGATAATTTAGTAATTAGTCATTTTCTTGGAGTGGAAGCGGTAACTCCTTATGCAGTAACCTTTAAATTATTTTCTGTGCTTTATGTAATATTTACTGCTATAAATTCTACGCTTTTCCCAATGTATGGAAGGGCTGCTGGGTTGGGACAGTGGGATTGGATACGGTCGACCTATCAAAAGGCTATTCAAATATTACCGGTTGTAGGAGGATTAGTGTGGATAGGTGGTATAGCATTTACTGAAAAAATCATAGACATCTGGACAGGTCCTGAAGCCTATGCCGGAATGTTGACTGTTTTTGCACTTGGCGGTTATGGATATTTACTTTCTATAGTAAGTATTAATTCATTTTTACTAACGGGACTAAATGCTACAAAAAATATGGTTTTTATTGGCTGGGCTGAAGCAGTTGCAAATATTGTAATTTCTATAGCATTGGTTGGTCCTTTAGGTATAGGTGGAGCTGCTCTGGGTACGTTTTTAGCATCTTTATTAACAGTTTCATGGATGCTTCCTTTAGATATATATAAGCAAACCCAGAAGAGGGTTAAATTTTGTTTTCGTCCAACTCTATTACACACTTTTCTTATTCTTTTACCATGTCTCTGTGCATCTATTTTAGTTAGCAATTATTTGCAGAATGATGTAAGTAAAATTTTAATAAATATATTAATTATTATTATTTATCTTGTATCATCTTGGTTTATAATGTCTCTCGAAATTCGTGATTTTATTATAAATACAATAGGAAATATACGCATGAGGCTAAAAAATATGAGTAATCACAGATGTTGAGTTTTGTTATGTGTAATTTGTATTAAAGGAAGATTATAAAAAATCTAACAAAAGGTTTCTAAATTATGGTGTTATATCGAAATAAACCATTAGTAAGCGTATGCATTCCTACATATAACAGTGCTCTCTATATAAAAGAATCCTTGGAATCAATTGTACATCAGACTTATGACAATTTAGAAATAATTGTTTCAGATAATAATTCAAAGGATGATACTGAGTCAATAGTGAAAAGTTATAATACCCACCGTAGGGTATATTTTTATAAGAACTTAAAAAACATTGGGTGTTATAATAATTACAATAGATGTATTAGTTTAGCAAAAGGTGAATTTATTGCGATATATCATTCTGATGATATATATGAATCGAATATAGTAGAAAAGGAGGTTGAGTTTTTACAAAAACACCCTAAGGTTGGTGGTGTTTTTACATTAGATAAACTGATAAATGAGAATGGCAAGATAATTGGAGAGACTAATATACCTAAGGAACTCAAAAATAAGAGTGTTTTTAATTTTAATGAAATATATAAGTCTTTACTCAAAAATGTAAATACTTTTTTACGAACTCCAACATTTATGACAAGAACCTCCATATATGATAGAATTGGATTGTTTAATGAAAAAGATTTTGAAACATCGGCTGATTTAGAAATGTGGCTAAGAATTTTGGAAAAATATGAAATTGGTATACTGGATCAGACATTAATGAAATATAGAATTAGCATTAGTTCGGGAACAATTTCTTATTTAAATGAACGCACAAAAATAGCGGATTTTTTCTTGGTAATGGATCATTTTTCAGAATCACCTGCGCTTACTATAAAGATAGAAGAAAAATTTTGGAAGCGATACGAATATTATAAGTATTTAGATGAAGCTTATTTAGCCAGAAATTTTCTAATAAGAGGAGAGATAAATAAAGCAAAAGAATTATTAAATAAAATATTATCAAAAATTTTTATTATAAATAGCTTCAAAGGATTAAATGGAATAAAACAGTTACTCATAACAATTGTGTTATTTCTTGGAATAAAGATAGGCTTTGGTAAACTATTTGGAAATATTCTAAGAACGATAAGGAGTAAAAAATATTAATTTATTTAAAAAAATAAAAATAATTATAAAAAAATATGGAATGACAGTACTTTTAAAAAAAGTATTTAATTATATATTTTGGAATTATGTTGTTTCTCCCTTTTTAATACTTTTATTACCTAAAAAAAATTTTTTATTTAATGGAAAACAATATAAATATTTTTATCATAAATATAACCGTACTTGGCAAAATGAACGGGCTATAGAGATTCCACTTATTGTTGAATTTATTAATGAAAATTATAAAAAAAATTCCGGGAAAATTTTAGAAATAGGCAATGTATTATCTCACTATTATAAAAATTTTAAAAAAACAACTATTGATAAGTATGAGAAAGATGAAAATGTATTAAACTTAGATATCCTTGAGTTATACGCTATAGATAAATTTGACTTAATTATTAGTATCTCAACATTTGAGCATATTGGTGAGATATTTAAGGATGATAATTTTTATTATGATTATTCTAAGGTCATTTATGCTATAAAACATTTAAAGGAGAATCTTCTAGAAATTGATGGTAAGGCCTTAATAACAATCCCAATCGGTCCTATTGTTTACAAAGACTTATATGACTATATTTTGGACGATAGTACTTATTTTAGACAAAAATATTACTTTAAGTGTTTAAATAAGAGGAATGAGTGGTTACAAATTGGGAAAATTGAAACAAAAAAAATAATTCTTGATATAAAAAAACAATATAATAAAAAATCAGAAATAAAAATTATTAATAAAGTTAACTCTGGATACTGGATAAATCCAGTAAGAGGGAAAGCAAGAGCTTTATTTATTGGAATAATATCTAATTAGTTTCTGGTGAATAACTCAGTTTTTAGTGAATTATTTGTTAAAATTAAGCTTAAAATTTTTCTGATTAGACCATTTTAGCTAATTATTCACCGGGAACTAATTAAAAGAGTAAGTATATAAGCTAATTAGACTTGTTGTCTGTCTCTAAACTTTTAGTCAGGGATTATTCATTTTTATAATGGTTGACATAAATATTATGGAAAATATACAAATAAAAATGAAAAATGGCAGGAAAAGGATATTAATACTGATGTGGAAAGATGGCATTGGGGGTCCAGAAAGGTCACTACGAGATCTTTTGACTGTATTCGACAAAGATAAGTATAATATATTAATTTTATATCTTGGTGGTTCAAAGGGAGTATTCTCAAGTGAAATTGAAAAAATGGGATATAAAGTTGAATATCTAAAATGGTGTAGTGGGTATAGCGTTATGGGTAGGTTTAAATTATTGAAAAAAATATATGATTTTAAACCTTTAATAATTCATGAACACACATTGCCTCCACTTACTGGAATTTTTATTAAATTATTTTATAAGAATTGCAAGTTAATTCATACTGAGCATGGGCCAGCTTTATTGCATTCATCAGGTCATGATAGGTTGCATAAATATTTGTTTACAATGGAGTATTTTTTTTATGATCTATTAATAGCAAACTCTAATGTGAGCGAAAAAGCACTTATGGCAGCATATAAAATCCCAAATAAAAAAATTAAGAAAGTATATTTAGGCATAGATTTTAGTAAATATAAAAAAACTACACGTATTAAAAAAATAAACGAAAATTACAATATAGGATATCTTGGTAGAATATATAACAAACACAAAGGAACAGATTTTTTACCATTAATAGCCCGAAAACTTCTTGATAAAGGATACCATAATTTTCGTTTTATTATAGGGGGTGATGGACCAGATAAAAAAAATATTGAATTTTTATGCGATGAGTTAAAAGTTGGACATTTATTTAAATTCTTGGGCTGGGTTTATGATATTCAAGGATTTTTTAATGAAATTGATATTTTATTAGCCCCATCACGTTTCGAATCATTCTGTATATCGGTTTTAGAATCAATATCTACAGGGGTTAAAGTGGTTGGATTTAATATTGGAGGGCTGTCAGAATGTTTTTCTAAATTTCCTATTGTAAAATTAGTGCCATTTGGAGATATTGAAGCTTTCTCAGAATCAATTATATTCTTTATTAACAATCCCGATACTGATTATGACTATGAAAATTCAACAAAGCTGATAAAAAAAGAATTTTCTATTTTTGACACTTCAAAGAAAATACAAGAAATTTATGATGGACTTGTCTAATAGTTTAACTTTACTCTTAACAATAATTATATTTTTTACGAGTGCTATTTTAATGGGCAAAAAATTAGAATATTTAAGGGTACTCCTACTGGTTATTATCATTGGTACTTTCCAGGGAATTGCTAATTTGTTATTCAATGTGCAGTCAGAATTATTATTTTTAAAATACGGACTATTGTTTTTATGTTATTTCTTTTTCTTAATTAAATTTTTATTAAACGAGCCAAAAATTAGTTATTCACTAAAAAATTACATTTTATTATACATAATATTTATAGGTTTATTTAGTGTAATGGTTTTAAATTCCATAGATATTACTCACAAAACAATTGATTTTCCTAATTTAAGACTGACAATTGCAAATTGGTCGTTACTAAATATACCTGTTGTTTTTATAATTGTATTTGGAATAAAAAAACTTGATACTGTCTATAAATTTTTAAAGTTGATTTTGGTAATTGGGATTTTTGCCTCAGCAATAGGAGTTCTACAATATTTGATCAGATATGGAAATTTATATAATCTTGGTTTAAATGTCAAAGAAGTACCTTTTGCTCTACTGAGTCAGGGAAATACTATTTTTTTTAGGGTTTTTTCAATTTTTCCGACACATTATGAATTTGCATCGTTTTTAGTTTTAAGCATGCTTTCACAAATTATTTTACAAACGCAAAAATTGAAAAAGTTTCCTATAAGCCAGGGTATTTTTTATATTCTGCAGTTAATTGCTTTAGGACTAACATTTAATATTACTTTATGGATATTATTTATACTTATAAAATTGGCATTACTTCTAACATCAAAAATACATAATCTGGAAGGACTTAGAGAAGCAGTAATAAAAACATTTATTTTTGATTTACTGTTATTTGCTATTATTATTTTATTCATTCCGGCAATTCGAGAACGGTTTTTAGGCATATTTAAAAGTAGCGGCATTGCCCGTAGTTCAATAAACTCTCGTTTATTTATTTCAAAAAATACAATTGAATATATTTTTAAAGCTCCATTCGGTTTGGGCATTTATACTTTTGAAAGAATAAACTCTATGGGAAAAAGTTTGTATATAACAACTGATACATATTTTTTATGGCTAATTTTACAAGGAGGCATATTCCTTTTTATTAGTTATCTTTTGTTATTCCTTTTTCCCTTAGTGCTAAGTTATAAAAAGAGAAATTATATAGAGGTACATAATCGCCCTTTATTTTATACAATATGGCTTTGGATATTAATAGTAGTAGTAATTGGTGGAGTGTCTAATTCTGCAACTTTAATAGATACTCCTACAAACCTAATTGTGTTTTCGGGTATAGGTCTATTATTTAGGATGACAGCCAGCAATTCTGCATCTTTAACATATCAAATCCAAAACCAACCTTAAAAACATAATTTTTAAGCTTGGTTTTGGTAAAATTGGGAGACATTGCAGAATTGCTGGCTTGTATTAAAGAAGTTGAACTGGTATCGGCAGTAAGCTAAAATAGATAATATGGGTTTATATAAAAGCTAAAATAACAATTATGGGAAAGATGATTATAGGTATTGAAGCACATCATGCTGAAAAAGAGGGTGCAGGCAACTGTACATATATACAAAATTTAATTAAAAATTTAGCTTTAATTGATAAAAAAAATAAATATATTTTATATTGCAAAAATAAAGATTTTTCTTTTTATAAAGATATTGAAAAAGTAAATAGAAATTTTAGAGTTGTTGAAATAAAAGTTAAAAATATTTTTATTAGAATACCTTTTTTTTTGGGAATTAGAACTTACATAGATAAAGTGGATATCGTCCACTCATTGTATTATTGTCCTTTGGTGAGCAGATCCAAGAGGGTTGTCACTATACATGATATTATCCCTATTATTTATCCAAATTTATTTAACAAGTTTGAAGTTATAAAGCAAAAGTGGTTTTTACATTTATTTGCAAAAAAAGCTGATAAAATCATTACAATTTCTAATAGTTCTAGAGAAGATATATCTACATATTTAAAAATCAGTAATAATAAAATATCAAGTATTTATATTGGAGTTTCGGATGATTTTAAAGAAATTAGTCAAGACAAAAAAATAAATATTTTAAATAAATTTGGGATCAAAAAACCCTACATTTATTATATTGGAAGATTAGATCCTAGGAAAAACCTAGAAAATGCTATAAAAGCTTTTTCCAGAGTATCTAGAGAGAATAACTATAATTTGGATTTTGTAATTGCTGGTGAAAAAAACAAATACTTTTTTAATAGACTTAATAATTTAGTAAATGAGTATAACTTAGAAAAAAATATAAAATTTATTGGTTATATAAATAATTATGACAATATCGGATTACTTAATTTTGCTGAGTTTTTTATTTTCCCTTCATTTTATGAAGGTTTTGGTTTACCGGTTTTAGAAGCAATGGCTTGTGGTTGTCCCGTTATAACATCTAAAGGTTCAGCTTTAGAGGAAATTGCAAGGGATTGTGCGATATTAGTTAATCCAAAAAGCATAAATGACATTGAGAGCGCAATGTTTGAGTTGCTGAAAAATAGAAATTTAAAAAAAGAACTAATTAAAAAGGGAAAAGAAAAAGTTAAAGAATTTTCATGGCAAATAACAGCTAGAAAGACCTTGGAAATTTATGAACATTTAGTAAATAAAGTGTAGAGAAATATTTCTAAACAGGTACTACAGGAAATGAATACTGGGCAGACATAAAAAATTTAAATTAATTATCTTAAAAAGAATTAATCAGCTTATTTCCAAAAAATGGAGATTTTTATTTAGTAAAAAAAGGAATATTTTTTTTAAAACATAATCTTGTAGTAGTTTATTATAAGATATGATTATTATATAATTACAATATATAACTCAGACTTTTAAAATAAAATACTTTAGAAACTTATAAAAATTATGAAAAAAAATGTGTTTATTATAGGTTCAAAAGGTATACCTGCCAGATATGGCGGCTTTGAAACTTTCGTGGAAAAATTAACAAAATATTGGAGAAGCAATGATATTAAATTTCATATTGCATGCCCAAGAGTTAATTCTAAAAGTGATTATGAATATAATAATTCAAGATGTTTTATTATAAATATTAGTAGGTTAGGTGGTTATAGATCTATAATATATGATTTAATTTCATTAAAAGAATCTTTAAATTATATTAACAGAAATAAACTAGTTGGTTCTATAATTTATATGTTAACTTACAGGTTAGGTCCTTTTTTAACTTTTTTTAAATACAATATTAAAAAAAATAGAGTTAAAGTATACTTAAATCCTGATGGATTGGAATATAATAGAAAAAAATGGAATAGATTAGGTAAATTGTACTGGAAAATTTCAGAAATATGCGCTCTTAAGTTTGTTGATTTAATAATTTGTGATTCAATGGAAATTCAAAAAAATATATTAATTAATTTTAATAAAGCTTATTTAAAGACTGTTTATATCTCTTACGGAGCTGAATTAAAGAATTCAGAAATATTAGATGAAAATCAAGAAATAACTAAATGGTTTCAAAATAATAATTTAACTAAAAACAATTACTATTTATATGTAGGAAGATTTATACCTGAAAACAATATCGAGCTTATTATTAATGAATATATTAATTCCGGTAGCGAGAAAGATTTGGTTTTAATTACAAATATTGGTTATGAAGGTGGTTATTATAGTAATTTAAATAAAAAATTAAATATAGATAAAAATAAAAAAATAAAAATTCCCGGGACTGTTTATAATGAAAATTTATTAAAGATAATTAGAGAAAATGCTTTTGCTTATATACATGGGCACGAGGTTGGAGGTACCAATCCGTCTTTATTGGAAGCATTAGCTTTAACAAAAATAAATCTAGTGCTTAGAGTTGCATTTAATGAAGAAGTTTGTAAAGATAGTGTTTTTTATTTTGAAAAAATATCAGGGTCATTAAAAAATCTTATTATGAAAATTGAGAAAAGCGATTTACATAGCTTTGAAGATTTATCCCAAAAAGCCAAAAACAGAATCATGAAATATTATACATGGGATAAAATAGTAAAAGAATATGAAAAAATTTTTTGATATTTTAAAAAATTAATTTGGTGATTATTTATAAATGATATTTAGATATTTAAAAAAATTATCCAGAAAAAATAAAAAACTATTTTATGGTTTTTGTTTATTACTAAATGATTTAATTTTTTTAATATTTAGTTTTTATCTTTCTTACTTTATTAGATTTTATAAATCTTTTTTAAAAATTTCAGTTCCGACTTATTATATTGATAAAAATTATATTTTTTATTCATTAATTTTCATTATACTTACAATTATATTTTTTGCTTTTTACAGGTTGTATGACTGGGATAAGCTTTTTAGAGGTTCAGGGTATTATTTCAGAATTTTTAAAGCAATAAGCATTAATATAATAATAATTATCATTTTTGGATATTTGCTTGAAACTTTTTCATTTTCAAGAATATGGATTACTTTACTTTATTTATTTAGCTTAGCTTTAATAATGGTATCTCGTTTTATTATTGAGAATATATCAAGGTATATAATAAAAAAAATAGGTTTATCTTCAAAAACAATAATTATTGGTTTAGGGGAAGACGGCAAAAGAATTTACAAAACTCTTAATAATTATAAAGTTGAAAATTATGAAATCATTGGTTTTATAGATAAAGAAGAAAAAATTCAGAAGATTTTTAGAAATAATAAAGAACATTTTATTTTAGGATATCTGGAAAATTTAAATGAGATTATTAAAAAAAGCAGAGCAGAAAAAGTTATTATTTTAAGTAATGAATTTAATTATGAGGAAATATTAAATATGCTCGATGAATTAAAATCTACAAATGTTATGGTTTTAATGTTTCCAGGTTTTTTTGAGCTTTCCGCTAAAAGAATGCAAATGAGAGAAATTGGAGGTATTCCATTAATTCAATTAGCTAATATCGGTTTTTCTGGCTTAAATCTATTCTATAAAAAAATTATAGATTATATATTAGGGATAATAATTTTTATCTTTTTTATCCCGATTTACTTAATAATTGGTCTTATTATAAAAATGGATTCCAGAGGCCCTGTATTTTACAAACAGATAAGATATACAAATAATTTTAAAAAATTTGAAATGTATAAATTCAGAACCATGTATTTGGATGCAGAAAAAAAATTAGAAGAATTAAAAGATAAAAATATTACTAGGGGTCCTATTTTTAAAATGAGGGATGATCCAAGAATAACAAGAGTTGGAAAGTTTTTAAGAAAATATTCTATTGATGAAATACCTCAAATAATTAATGTTTTAAAAGGTAATTTAAGCTTAGTAGGTCCAAGACCTCCAATTCCTTCAGAGGTTGAAAAATATGAAGGATGGCATAAAAAGAGACTTAATGTTAAACAAGGAGTAACCGGATTATGGCAAACAAGCGGTAGAAGTGATTTAAATTTTGAAGAAATGGTTAGATTAGATTTATATTATATACAAAACTGGTCTATCGGGCTTGATATAAAAATTATTTTAAAAACAATTCCTGTTATTTTATTTGGCAAGGGTGCATATTAATGGGATTTAAAAGCAAATTATTTACATATTTTTTTAGTCTTGTGATTTTTCTGGCATTAATTTTTATGCTCCTGATTTATTTTGATTTATACAGTAAACTACCATCAGGTTTTTATATTGTTTTCATTATATCTTTTTTTACTATATTAATTTTTTCGATTTATAAGTTTGAAACTGCTATTTTAATTTTTTTATTTTTTATTCCTTTATTTGGTTTTTTAGGGCCACTCTTTCAAACACAGGACGCATATATTATTTTAGTTATGTGTACCTCTCTCATAATTGGATATCTGATAAGATGCATTAAAAATGGTAATCAGATTTTAAATTTTGATGAAAGATTTTATATACCAATAATAATTATACTTATTATTCTTACTATTTCCTTTATATTGGTTATATGGAGAATATATTTATATGATTTTAAGATGTATGGACTTCTAAAACAATATATAAATAATGATATTTATAAATCAGGTACTGATTATTTTAAAACGATAAAGTCAACTTCAATAATTTATTCAATTTTTTTTACTGGTTTTTTATTTCAAATTATAATGGCTGAGACATCTTTTTCAAAAAATTTTATTAATAAAGTTTTTTATATTTTATTTTTCAGTTTTTTTATTGTTTTTATTGTTGGAATTTATCAGAGATTTTTTAATCATAATTTTGGGGTGGTTTCTAACTGGAATTATGAAAATATGTTTCAAATAAATTCTACATTCAGATTGGCTAATGCTTTAGGGCAATATCTTATTTTTATTGTTCCATTGTTTATTGGATTTAGCGGATATTTTTTTAAAATTAGTAAGATTAAATTTATTTTATGCCTGCTTTCAATAATGCAGGCATTAATATTGTTATATTACAATGGTAACAGAACTGGAATCTTAGGTATAGCTTTTGTAATTATCTTTTATATTATATTTTTTATATGGATACTACTAACAAAAATGATGTTAAAAAAAATAAAAAAAATTAACATTAGAAATATAATATCAATGTTAATTATATTAATTATTTTTATTGGGTTATTTTCATTCGTTTTTATTTATTTTAAAAACTTAGGTGATAATGAAAATCGTTCAATAATGATTGACAGATTAAAATATAACTTTGATTTGGTTACTAATCTTAATAAAAGTAATTACAATAAAATTATTAATGCAATTTCTTCAGGTAGAGATAAACTCTGGCTTCTTGCAGTAAGTATGTTTAAAGATTATCCTATAACTGGTGTTGGTATCGGTCAATATGAGCACATGCTATTGGAATATAATATGAAAATATTTGGAAAATTTGTTATGAGAGATGCTTTTGCATTAAATTATTATCTGCATATACTTGCTGAACTTGGTATTTTTTATTTACTTGCAATATTATGGTTTTTAATAGAAGTAATTGTTGTTTTTACTAAAAAGATAAAACGAATTGGAAATAAATATAAATTTTTATATTCAGGTATATTTTTAGCATTAATATCTTCACTTATTGCTTTTAATTTTAATGCAGGAACTGCATTTATTGAAACTCAATATATGTTTTCCTTTACCATAGGTTTATTGATTAATAAATCCATTTTTACATCAAATGAAAATAACCAATAAAGATAAATTAAAAAAAAATTTAAAATCATTAATTGCTGTTATTATAATTTTTTCTGTTTCTGCCATATTTTTTGTTTATTTTTTAAATTATTCTATAAACAGATTAAAACCTGCAACTCAAAATAAGATTTATGGATTTTATGGCGAAGAAAGATATAATGATGAATTTAATTATAATTGGATGAGTGATAAGGAAGCATTAATAAGAGTAAGAGCAATAAGCGATAGAATTAAAATACCAGTTTTTTGCTTTAAACCAGATATTAAAGATAGTCCTGTAAATTTATTCATATATATAAATAATAAATTAATTTATGAAAAAAAATTAGATGATTCAAATGTTAGATTTATAACAATAAATTTAAATAAACTAGGTTATAAGATAGACGTTAATAATATTTTAGATATCAAATTTAAAACTGATAAATTATGGAATCCAGGAAATTCTGATAAAAGAATGCTTGGAGTTGCAGTAGGTGAAATCTTATTTTTAAATTAGGGCTTTTTTAAGAATCAGTAATAGCAATGATTTTATAAACATTAATATTTTTTATTTCAACTTCACCGCTTGAATAAGTAAAAATTCTTAAAAATATATTTTTGTTTTTAGGAATTATTCCGGAATTAATTACTCTTGAAATAGAATTAAAACTACCTGATTTGATATCTTCGGGTTTTAGAAAGAATTCTTGAGAAGAATTATCATAAGATTCTGTATAAAAATCAGCGTATACGGGTTCTGTCAAACTGATGTTTTCTTTAATTTCAAAATTTATAACATAATTTTTATTATCTTCAATTTTTATGGGTATCCTGAATAGTTTTAATTTTGAATCTTTTGATTTGAAAATTATATTTTCATTATTATCAGATAATGAGCAGTTAAATAATTCCATTTTTTTTAAATCATTATTATCAATTATTTTTAATAATTTGATATTTTCCTTATTAAAAAAGTATAATCCTGTATCTTCATATCCAACTATTGATTGACCAAAATCAGCATCTATTTTTTTAAAAAAATATTTTTCAGGAATTGAATTATCCTTAATTAATTTGTCGTTTAGAATTAAAAGAATTTTTTTATTTGAAATTCCAAGAGAGAGTAATTTTAAAAAAACCTCATCAGCTGTCAAATCAGTAACTCTTTTACTATACGAGCTTATTAAACTATATTCATCTGTTTGGGGATAATAAATTTTTTGATTTAAATAAGATGCAACAACTGTGGAATCTACATCCTTGTATCCTGCTATAATAGTGTCTTCTAAGTTAAAATTATTTTTAATATATTGTGAAACTTGTTTCTGAACCGAAAACGGATATCTGAAATCCATATAAAATGCTATAAATGAACCTGATAATGAAACAAGTAAAATTGTTATTAAAAATGTATTTAAGAATGTCTTTAAAAACTTTTCTTTATCTAATAAATATTCATCTCTCTTTTCATTTTCCGATATCCATAAAATAGCAATAATAAAAATGAAAACATGGCCATAATGCCTTAATTTCCCCATTGGAATAAATATCGGGATTAATAAAATTAAGATAATTCCTAGAATATAAAATAATATTTTTCTTTTTCTTATTGATAATATTGGAAGAATTAATAAGATAAGAGCTAATAAAATAATAGCTGTTTTATTAAAATTTAAAATTTCAGATAATATAAAGTTACTTCCCCAAAAATTTATTTTTATTTCAGGCAGCGGTAAAATAGCCGAAATAATGCAGGATGAAGCAGAATAAATTGATTGAGTAACTTCAGAAGAACTTTTATTAAAAAGTGTTGATAAAGAAGGCCCCCAAGTGCTTCCTTGTATGGCCTGGCTTCCAAGTTGCCAAAATAAAAAAACAGCTGAACCTAGAAATAATAAAATTAAAAAAGAGAAAGAAAACTTAAATTTTGTATTAAAAATTTCTTTTCTGTCTATTATTGAGTCTGATACTAACATTAAAAATAAGACAATAGAAATTACAAAAGAGAAAATATTTGCCTGTCCAATAAGAAATAATGTTATTGCAAGAGGAATTATGTTTTTATATTTTTCCTTATATAAAATACAAAATATGAATATTAATAGAATTCCCAGAGCATAATTCCGCGAGATAATGGAATATTCATAAAAAGGGAAATAACCAAAAACAAAGATAGTCTTAACTATCTTATTAAATGGAGCAAATTTTAAAAATAAAAAACAGGAAGATACCGAAATAATTAAATGTAAGATTTTTATTATTTCAACTTTATTTGTAACAAAATGATAAATAAAATAAAGCAGGGCACTCCAGGTATAAGGGTGGCCTTCACTATCTCGCATATAATTTACAAATTCTTTTAATGAATTACTTGAAGCTCCTATTACCCATGCCCTTACTTCATCAAACCATAGTTCATGATGAATAATTAAAATTATGCTTAAAAATAAGAAAATAATTGTTATAATTATCGGAAATAAGATTTCTTTTAAAAAAGCTTTTTTCATAACAATTATTTAATTTAACATATAGAATTTATAAATATATCTGGTTAAATTAAACAATAAATCAGGATAAATTAAAATAAAAATTATTGATTTTGATTCAGACTGAAATTAAGAATATTTTGAAGTGAGGATTTTTATTATTTTAAAGGATTATAATAAATTAATTAATGTACTATCGGGGATTTTTATAATAATACTTGCATTAATACTGCTATCAAATTTTTTTTATCTTTACTCATCAGGCTATAACAGGCTTGCAAAAGATAAAATTCCTGTTATCAATGGGGATGGAGCAAGCTATTATTCTTATTTGCCGTATTATTTGTTAAATTGGAAAAATATCCATTTTGAAAGGTTATATTCACCCTCTGATTTTGATCCGACAGGCAATAAATATAATATAGGTGAAGCTGTACTTATCCTGCCATTTTTTTTAGCAGCACACCTGATTTCCATAATGGTTAAATATCCATTAGATGGTTATTCTTATTTTTATCAAATTTTTGCAGGACTATCAGGACTTTTTTACGGGCTGTCAGGTATTTATTTTTTAAAAAAGGTACTTGAAAGGTATTTTTCTAAATCAGTTACTCTGGTTATCTTAGCAGCAATTATTTTTGGAACAAATTTATATAATTATTTAACATCAAACATTTTATACAGCCATTCCTTCTCATTTTTTTTATTTGCAGCATTAATATATTACCTGCCTATATTTTATGCTAATTCAAAATCAATAAAACGGGGTGTTATATTAGCCATAATTTTTGGATTACTTATTTTAATAAGACTAACAAATATTTTATCTATCTTAATTATTGTTTTATATGGAATTTATAATTTTAAAGATTTTAGGGATAGAATAATTTTATCTTTAAAAAATTACAGGGTATTAATTATTTTTATTATAATTGTCCTATTAATCTTTATTCCCCAATTAATAACATGGAAACTGGCATTTAATAAATGGGTTGTTTATTCTTATGGAAAAGAGGGTTTTGATTTTATAAATCCTTTCATTGCAAATTCTCTCTTTTCCCTTAGAAGAGGACTTTTCTTTTATTCTCCGATATTAATTTTTAGCATATTAGGAATTTGGTTTTTAAAAAATAAAGTAAAGGAGTTCAATATTGCATTTCTTATATTTATTTCCTTAATTATATTTATAAATTCAAGCTGGTTTATGTGGTGGTTTGGATCAGGATTTGGCAATAGATCTTATATTGAATTTTTGCCTTTATTTGCATTGCCACTTGCATCCTTTTATTCCTCACTTAAAAGTAAAAAAATAATTATATCCATAAGTATCATTAGTGTTGTTTTGATAATATTTACTTTGATCAGGATGTACTGGTATTGGAAGGGATTGCTTCCGATGGATGAAGTTACTTTACTATCTTACAGAAATGTTATATTTAAATAATAATATCAAGAATATTTTTTTTAAATAAATTATGAACTTAAATTCTGTATCTATTAAATATTTTATTAAAAACTACTGGAAATTAATGCTTTCATTAACAATTATATGTTTGCTGCAGTATTTACTTTATTTCTTTGGCAAAACAGTATATTTAAGTGCATTTTTATTAATAATTTTTTTTCTCTACTTAGTTTTTCTTAATTATAATAAAAAAAATATATTTGCAATTTTAATTATATTTTTCATATTAACTCCAATCTATTTACCCATAAACAGGGATTTTGGAAATTATTTTGGAATAAATATAGTAGTTACATTATTATTTTTTGGAATATTATCATTATTTCAAAAAAAAATAAGTTCTAAAAAAAAGGATGAAATTACCAATAATAAAGGAAAATTAAAATATCTGATAATATTTTTGCTTCTAATATTAATTTTACTTACAATATTTTTAAATCAAGATGAAACTGGCTCTGTTATTTTAAGAATAAAAAATCCTGAAGAATATTTTAAGAAAGTTGAATCCACAGAGTATAATGGTAAAGAATATAAAAATAATGTAATAATTTATGTTGATTATCCTGAAGATAATACAATAGTATCGGGATTATTTTATATAGAAGGCTGGGCTGCAAATATAAGTGATATTCCTGATTCAAAAATATATGATGTTTCTTTTTATTTGAATTATAAACCTGAAAATGGAGGAAAATTTCTGGGCAAAAAATATTTTTGGAAAAGGAGAGAAGACGTTCAAAAAATTTATGGAGATAAATATAAGGATTCTGGATATTATTTCGAAATAAATTCCAGATTTTTGAAGAATGGTTTAAATAAAATTTATATTTATGCTAATAGTAATTATTTTGGATGGGTTTATACTGTTTTAAATATTAATGTCAGGAATTAAAATATGTTTAAAATTTCAATAGGTTCAAATTTAATAAAAGGACCCTGGGGTGGAGGTAATCAGTTTGCAATAAGTTTATTTAAATATTTGCAAGAAAAGGGTTGGAAAGTTTCCAATTCTCTTCAGGATAAAAATATTGATGTAATATTGTTAACAGAGCCAAGGATTACATCAAAAACTAGTAAATTCAATCAAAGACATATAGCAGGATATATTTTTAATAATCCTAAAACAATAGTTATCCACAGAATTAATGAGTGTGATGAAAGAAAGGGAACAAAATATGTTAATAGATATTTAATGAGGGCAAACTTAGTTGCTGACTATACTATCTTTATAAGTAAGTTTTTGATGGAATTATATGAAAATCATGGTTATATGAAAAACAAGAAATACACTTATATAAGAAATGGTGCTGACCTAAAAATATTTAACAGGAAAAATAAAGTTAAATGGGATAAATCAAAGCCTGTAAAACTTGTTACTCATCATTGGGGGTATAATTATAATAAAGGTTTTGATATCTATCTTTACCTTGATAAATTAAAAGAAATAAACGGAGTAGATTTTGAGTTTACATATATTGGAAGGATCCCTGAAGGTTTAAAATTGACAAATATGAAAATAGTTCCTCCTCTTAGTGGGGAAGAACTTGCAGATGAATTAAAAAAACATGATATATACTTAACTGCTTCAATAAATGAACCTGCCGGAATGCATCATATAGAAGGTGCAATGTGTGGTTTACCATTACTTTATCGCAATAGCGGTGCCCTACCTGAATATTGTAATGGCTATGGGGTAATGTTTAAAAACAGCAGCGATTTTAATGAAAAATTTATTGAGATTATTAATAATTATGATTATTTTTTTGAAAAACTAATAAATTACCCATATAATTCAGATTTTATGTGTAGTAATTATGAAGCTGTTTTTATAAAGCAAATTAATAATAAAAAAAGTTTTAATATTGGCAAAAGACGTATAAAATATCTAATAATATTTATTAAGGAATCATTTTTATTTCTTATAGATATATTTAATTTAAGAATAAAAAATTTATTAAAAAAACTGAATAAAATTGGCTCAAATTAAAAATTTTAAATTAGTTTCTGAAAAATTAAATATTACTTTAAAAACAATATCAGAAAACGATATTGAAAAAATTAGAGTTTGGAAAAATGAACACAGATTTTCATTTTTTTATAAAAAAATAATTACTCATGAAGAACAGTTGAAATGGTTTAAGGAATATCTTAGTAGAAATAATGACTTAATATTTATAATTTCATATTTGGGTAAAGATGTAGGTTGCATAGCTTTTAGAGAACTTAATAATATTATTGATATCTATAATGTAATTTTAGGAGATAAAAAATTTGGTGGCAGAGGTATTATGAGCATTGCAAATTCGATTATGTGTAGTTATATCATTGATAATTTCAACAAAGAAATTACAGTAAAAGTATTGAAAACAAATTCAGCATTAAAATGGTATCTTAAAAATAATTATTCAATAATAGATGAAATAGACGATTATATATTACTAAAACTTGATACTAATAATTTTAATAAAGTTTATTATAAAGTAATTTTAGGTTAAATTTTAAAATTTAAAAAAGATTTAAATAAAAATAGGAGAAAATATGATTTCAGTTTTTGGATCTAAAATGGGTTCTGAAGAGCTTGAGGAAATTAAAACCAGTCTTGAAGCTCAATGGATAGGTATAGGGCCCAAAACTAAGCTTTTTGAGCAAAAAATAAAGGAAAGATTAAACCTTATAGATTTTGTAATGCTTGATAGTGGATCAAATAGTATTTATCTTGCATTGAAACTATTAAATCTTCCAGAAGGTTCCGAAGTAATATTGCCTGCCTTTACATGGATTTCATGTGCAACAGCAGTTATTTTAAATAATCTTAAACCTGTTTTTTGTGACGTAGAGTTAAATACTCAAAATGTTAGCGCAAAAACTATTGAACCTATGATAACAAAAAATACAAAAGCAATATTGGTTGTTCATTACGCAGGTAAACCAGTCAGAGTCAAAGAAATCAAAGAGTTTGGTTTTCCAATTATTGAAGATGCTGCACATGCGATTGATTCAAAAATAGGGGATACTTATTGTGGAGCATTATGTGATGTAGGTATATATAGTTTTGATGCAGTGAAAAATTTAGCAATTGGAGAAGCAGGTGGTATTACTTCTATTAGAGAAGAAATAGTAAAAAAAGCAAGGGTTTTAAGATATTGTGGAATTGAGAAATCAGGTTTCGAAGCTTCAACTTCATCAAAGGACAGATGGTGGGAATATAATGTAGTTGATTTTTGTTATAAAATGATACCAGATGATATAAGTGCTTCAATTGGATTAGCTCAATTAAAAAAATTAGATGAAAATCAGAAATTTAGAAAAAAAATCTGGGATATTTACCAGAATGAGTTTAAGAATATTGGATGGTTTGAAATTCCTGAAGATCCTGCAGAAGACGAACAACATTCTTATTTTACTTATTTTATAAGATTGAATAATGATAAGCGAGATGAACTTGCTAAATTTCTTTATGTTAATGGAATATATACTACGTTAAGATATCAACCATTACATCTTATTCCTATTTATAAATCTACTCATTTAAAATTAAAAAATTCTGAGCTTTTAAACGAAGTTGGTCTTAATATTCCCCTTCATCCAAATATGACATTAAATGATGTGGATTATGTAATATCAAAAATAAAAGAATTCGGAATAAAAAATCATCTTTAATTAAAATATTAAAAATATGAGAATTTAAGATTTATTTTTGGTAAAGGAAGTATTTTGAAAAAGAAAATTGTAGCTATTTTGGGAGGAGGTCTTACAGGCATTTCTGCTGGTATTTATTTAGCAAGAAATAACTTTGAGCCTCATATTTTTGAAAAAGAAGATCAGATGGGTGGTTTGGTTGCCGGTAAAATAATCAATAACAATATTTATGAATATGGGCCTCATTTTTTTCATTCTAACAATCCTCAAATATTAAATGAAATCAAGGAAATAGTAGGCAATGATTTAATTAATTTTGAAAGGACTATTCTTATCAAGTTTATGGATAAGTATTTTACATATCCATTATCGGTGATTGAAGTTTTTAAAAAAATGCCTAAACTTGTTGTTCTAAATGCAATTTTTGAACTTGTAAAAAGTAATATAAAAGGGGTTTTTGTAAAGCCAAAAGTTCAGAACTCTGAAATTTTACTTCTTACATTTTATGGCAAAATATTATATGAAATGTTTTTTAAAAATTATATTTATAGAGTTTGGGGGATTTATCCTGATAAATTTTCGCCAAGGTTTGCTCAGGAAAGAATTCCAAAAATATCTGCATCCATATTTCTAAATAAACTTATATCACCTTTTAGAGCAAAATTTAGCAAAAAAAAGATAAAAGATTTTGTTGAAAATGTTGATGGGAAGTTTTTTACTACAAAAATGGGTTATAGAGGCATAAACGAAAAATTAATAGAACATTTTTTTAAAAATGGTGGTTTCATTCATCTTAATTCTGATGTAGAAGAAGTAATTATTAATAATAATAAAGTTGAGAAAATAAAAATTATCCAGAATATATCAAAAGATAATCAATATGCAGAAAAGGAATTTTATTGTGATGCAATAATTAATACAATACCAATAACGGAACTTGTCAAAAAAATAAGACCAGAAGTTCCAAAAGAGATTCAGGATGCTGCCAATTCACTTGAGTACAGATCTCTTGTTTTTGTTGGGATATTAGTTCAAAAAGAGAAAGTTTTAACTGTTTCATTTATGTATTTTAGAGAACATAGCTTTAATAGGATATATGATTCTTCATATTTTGGTCATGATACTGTTTCACCAAATACGACTATAATAGTATGTGAAATCAGTAGCAGCGGATCTGACAGATGGTGGGAGGATGATGAATATTGCATAAAAAAAGTTATTAGTGATCTTGAAAGAGAAAAAATAATAGAAGAAAAGGACATAGTGGAAACCCATGTTTACCGTTATAGATATGGATATCCTGTTTATAAACTGGGTTTTGAAAATAATCTGAAAACAATAATGAAATTTATTAATGATATAGAAAATATGGAAACTGCCGGAAGACAGGGTTTGTTTCAATATATAAACGGACATATAGCTATTCAGATGGGGTTTGATGCTGCAGAGAAAATTATTAATTCTTTAAATAATATTAGTATTTAGTTTAAATTTATAAGAATAATAATGAAAATAAAAAAAGCATTTATCATAATAATTTAAAAAATTAATGTATTTATTTTATTAATTTATAAAAGAATAATTTATGAATAAATTAAAAAATTTTATTCTTAATAAGAAAGAAATTTTATTATTTATTTTATCCATATTAATTTTTATTTTTCTAAGTTTGTTTTTTTTAAATTACTATAGATATCAAATAAATCCTGATGCTATTTATGATATTTCTATTGCTATAAAATATTCAAAAGGATTATTTTTTGATGCTATAAATGGTTATAGAAGCCCGCTTATTAGCATAATTCTAGTTCCATTTATTTATTTAAAAATTGAGCCTCTTTTAGCATATAAAATTATTAACATAATTTGTGGGATAATAATTCTTTTTATAATAAGAAAAACATGCAAATTATTTTTCATTAATAACTTGGGGCGACTTTTTATATATATATTTTCTATACCAATACTTTTATATTTTATTTTTAAAGAAACAACCCCAGATATATTATCAGCAATATTTATATTATTGTTTTTTAAAACCCTTATTGATAAAAGTACTGAAGGAACATACAAGAAAGGATTATATCTTGGGATTATCTCAGGTTTTGGTTATTTAGCTAAAGCATATAATCTAATATTTTTTATAATTTTTTTAGTATTTATAACAATAATTGAGCTTTTTATTAAAAAGCAAGATAAAAAGCATATAATTAAAAATTTAATTTTAGCGATAGTAGTAATATTGATTATTTCTTTATCTTATATTGTTCCTTTAAGTATTAAATATGAGAAATTTTCTTATAGCACCATAGGAGAATTTACATATAAATTATATTCTCCGAATTATATTGATAATTCTTCAAAAGTAATTAATCATTTAAGTGATGTAGGATTAGGTAATAATTTTATAGTTGATGATAATTCATATCTTATCGATAAAATGGAGTTTTGGTTTGATATTAAATTTATATTGAAAAGAATATTATTAAACTTCTATGCATTTTTCAGAGATGTTGACAGGATATTTCTTGTAGCCTTTTCATTAATATTTCTTTTACTAAGTAAATCAAAAGAATATTTTAATAATTTTAAAATTTACTCATTTTTTATATTATTTATTTTAGGTTATTCACCTTTAAATTATGTTAATAGATTTTTTTGTTCTTTATATATTTTAGGTTTTATTTTAACAACTCATCTGTTTTTAAAATTTAGTTTCGATAAGAAGAAATTAAACAAATTGGCAAATACTTTAATTTTACTAATTATTTCAATATCGTTTGTAGAATCTCCTATTAATTATTTAAAGAGCAATATGAATCTTAAAATTGGATATGACAGTTATTTAAGAGCAAATAAAGTAAGGGAGCTTAACATAAATGGAAGAATTGCTACTAATGCTGGTTCTGGAAGGGATATACTATATATAACATATTACAACAGAGATAAATTGCAATATCTTGGCTCATCTGATCATATTGAAGAAATAAAAGATTTTTCTATAGATTACTATTTTTGTGAAAAGAAATACCAAGAAAAAGTAAATAATTTATTATCAGAAGGGTTTAAAATATTATATGAAGTTGACAAATATTATATTTTTAAAATAAAATAATTTTGTAATGATTAATTTTATTGATTTTTAAGATTGATGATGGGAGATATTAATCAGTTAATATTTGTAAAAAAGAATATTAATAGAATTAAAGGTCCTATTTTAGAAGTAGGTAGTAAAGATTATGGCAATACACAAAATTTAAGACCTCTTTTCCCATATTATGAATATATTGGAGTTGATATGGAAGATGGTCCTGGTGTAGATGTAGTTCTTGATTTGACGAATGATTTAGATATAATAAATAAAGTATTAGGTTATAAAAAATTTAAAACAATTTTCTGCTTTAGTGTTTTGGAACATTGTTCAAATCCTTTTAAATTTTGTAATAATTTACAAGAAATTCTTGATCAAGATGGGATTATTTTTATTAGTGCACCATTTTCATGGAGAATTCATGGATATCCTTCGGATTATTGGAGATTTACACCGGAAGGTATTAAAATATTATTCTCAGAACTCAAATTTGATATGAATGATGCAAATCTTACTTCTACAAGATTTGGTAGTTGCGAGCCAGTTAATGACTATATGTTAAGAGCTGAGCTTGATATTTCTAAAGCAAGAAAAAGAAAAGTTTATAGTAATTTTACTATTTTTATTATTAGAGTATTAAAAAAATTCAAAATTCTTCCTTGGATTAGTGAACATCCTTATCTTTTCCCTCCAGTTAATATTAATATGATTGGAGTAAAGAAACAATGAATTAAATTATTAAACTTTTAATATTTTAATTTTATTGATTATAAAAATTATTTCAAAATTTTACAATTCCCGCACAAAAAAAGGCTAAAAAAGGCAAATTTAGTCTAAAATTCGTGCATATTGCCACCACTTTTTTACTTTTACAGGTTTAGTTCTTCTATGGGTGTAATATTTTCAGGGGAGGGTATTTTTAAGATTCGCAGTATCTTACAGGCAAGATCTTCTGCTTTTGTTTTAATAAAGTAAGAGCTGCCGTTAAGAGATA
>Ga0315282_10001325_pt1 | contig 46872 bp, 36 predicted proteins | sample YL17G07_20_MG_FD_203693 | JGI IMG/M metagenome (GOLD analysis project Ga0315282, IMG submission 203693) | Sediment microbial communities from Yellowstone Lake, YNP, Wyoming, USA - YL17G07_20 | ecosystem: Environmental > Aquatic > Freshwater > Lake > Sediment | place: USA: Wyoming | collected...
GCGGGGGACCTGTGCAAAGTTGAAGCCCATCGAAAGGAGCAAGCCGATGGCATCGGCCAGTCCGCAGCCCCTCGCCGAATTCACCGCGAAAGCGGTCGTCGCCGGTGTCGCGCTGGGGATTGTTTTTGGAGCCGCCAATGCATATCTTGGATTGCGCGTCGGATTGACGGTTTCGGCTTCGATTCCGGCCGCCGTCATGACAGTAGCGCTGTTCAAGCTTTTCAGAGCCAACGGCACGATACTCGAGGCCAACCTGTCACAGACGATTGGCTCGGCGTCCACGGCGCTGGCTACCGGAACGATATTTACCATCCCGGCCCTGTTTCTCTGGGGCATGATTCCACCCTATTTGGAGATTGTGGCTCTCTGCTTCCTCGGAGGCGTTCTTGGGCTGGCCGCCATGATTCCTCTCCGGCGGCTGCTCATCGTCGAGGCCCACGACGAGCTGCCGTATCCGGAAGGGACTGCGTGCGCGGCGGTCTTGCGGGCGACGACGGCGAGTGTGAGCAGAAGCGCCTGGATCTTTCGGGGAATGGCAGTGGGAGCGGCCATCAAGCTGCTGGTGTCGCTGGCATTTCTCCTTCCCAGTGCGGTGAGCGCCCCGCTTCCCGTTCTGCCGCACGCGGAACTCGCTCTGGAGCTGGCGCCTGCCCTCCTGGGGGTCGGATTCATCCTGGGTTATCGGCAGTCTGGAGTGCTCGTCGCCGGCTCATTGGTGTCGTCTCTGGTTCTCATCCCGCTGATCGCCTGGATCGGCAGCGGTTTGACTGCGCCTCTGTATCCGGAGACTCAGCGGCTTGTTTCCGCCATGACGACGAACGAGATCTGGGTGCGCTACGTGCGTTACATCGGCGCCGGGGCGGTCGCTACAGCAGGAATTCTGACCGTGCTCCGTGGCCTTCCCACCATGGCGGGAGCGTTCGCCGCCGTGGTCCGGGGGATCCGGAAAAGCAGCGGCGCAGTGGCCGGCGCTGTGATTTCGAGCACGGAACGCGACCTGCCCGGAAGCTTCGTGATCGGAACGATCGTCACGGTCGTGGCGGTCGCTGCTCTGGTGCCTGGAATTTTTGCCGGGGGAATGGGGCCGCTGCCTCGGGTGATCTGCGCCGTCGGCGTCGGCATTTTCGGGATGCTGTTTGTTGCCGTGGCTGCGCGGATCGTCGGCATCGTGGGCGTGACCTCGCAGCCGACTTCGGGCATCGCGCTGATCACTCTGCTTGGCGTTGCCTCCGTGTTTGCCGCTGCCGGGTGGACCAGCGGCTCCGCGCGAGCCGCAGTGCTGACGGTAGGCACGATCGTTGCGATTGCCGCTTCCAAAGCAGGGGACATCTCCCAGGATCTGAAAACCGGATACCTCGTGGGCGCGACTCCGGCACGACAGCAGTTCGGCCAGGTCATCGGCGCGTCGTTCGCATGCTGGGCCGTGGCAGGTACGGTGCTTTTGCTGGGGACGGCCTACACGTTCGGTTCGAGAGAGATTCCCGCGCCCCAGGCCATGCTCATGAAGACTATTATCGAGGGAGTTCTCGCCGGGCGGCTTCCGTGGAGCCTGGTGCTCACGGGCGGCGGAGTTGCGCTCTCAGGGATTCTCTGCGGCGTATCCGGGCTTGCCTTCGCCATCGGCGTGTATCTTCCTCTTTCCTCGATGGCGTCGATTTATGTCGGCGGCTGCGTCCGGGCCGTTGTGGAGCAGCGCCGGAAAGGCGCCCCCAAGAGCGAAATGGATCCCGGCATCCTTGCCGCTTCCGGCCTGGTTGCAGGCGAGGGATTGGCTGGCGTGCTCGTCGCAGGTTTGGTCGCAGCCGGCATTGCTGCCAAATCCAGGGCGCCGCGCATACCCGGTCTTCCAGGAGACCTGCTCGCAGTCGGAGTGATTCTGCTCGTCTCCCTCTTCGTATATTACGCCGCGACCGCCCGCCGCGCGGAGGAGTAGGCGCTACGGACCTCCATGATAATCCGTCCTAGACCTGGCCTTCGGCCTAGGCGTGGATTTTGAGGGAGAAGTTTATGTCGAGAGCGAGACTTGAACACGCGCGAGCAGCCGCGCCGTGGCTTGGTCTGCTTCTCTTGTGGCTTTCCGTCGCACCCTCGGCGCTGCTTGGAGAACAGAAGCAGGTCGACGTCCGCCGCATCGAGGCCTCGGCTGCCGAAAGAACGGCGGCACAAACGCGCTCGAGGCAGATTCTCCAAACTGCGGCCGGGCGGTTTGGCTCCGGCTTGGCTTCGTCCCAGGACAGCTCCGGAAGACTCCGCTCTCTCGCGCGTTACTCGCCACCACTTTCCGCGCCCGACCGCCGCGATGCCGAGACAGTGGCGCGTGCCTTTGCCAGGACGCACAGGGATCTCCTGGACATCGACGATGCCTGGGTCCGCAACCTCGAGCTGGTTGCCCGAGACAAGTCCGGGCCAAACACCCTCCTCAAGTTTCGCCAGCAATGGTCCGGCATTCCCGTCTTTCAAAGCGATCTGCGGATTCATGTTTCTCCTCCCGGCGAGGTTTTGGAGCTTGATCTTCACCTGGAGCAGCTCGCCCCCCCTTCTCAACTCACTTCAGGCAATTTCTATGTAACTCCGGAGTGGGCGCTGCTCCAATGCACGAAAGATCTTGAGCCGGAGTTGCGAAATCCACGTACAGAAGTCATTGAGCTGCCGCGCGCCCCGCGTCAACGCACGAAACTTCGTTTGGGACCATCAGGAGACGTGGTTACGGCGCAGTGGGTGTGGTTTCCGGTAGCAGGACAGTTGCGGCTCGCCTGGCAGTTCGACGCGGTATCTGTGGACTCGACAACCTATTATGAGTGCGTCGTTGACGCTCAAGACGGGACACTCTTGTATCGGAATTCGATTACGGATTCAGATATCACCGGCCTGGCCTTTGATGCTTCCAGCCCTCAACCCACTGCAACGCCGGGGGTCATCCCGCCGGCACCGAATCCCCCGGTCATTATCCCGCGATCCAATCTTTCTTTCGCGGGCGATCCAACGGCTTCACCGATAGGTTGGGTGGGATCCACACTGGAGAGCACTGGCAACAACGTCATCGCACGCGAAGACAAAGCTGGAGACAACGAGCTCACTCTGGGAGCCACGGCAAAAGCGATAAACGGCGGCTTCAATTTTGACCTGCAGCTGGGGCCTGGGGCGCCCTCTCCGGTCAATTTCACCGAAGCGGCCATCACCAGTCTCTTCTACTGGTGCAACGTAGCTCATGATTATTTCTACAAGCTTGGGTTCACCGAGACGGCAGGTAACTTCCAGGAAGACAATTTTGGCAAGGGCGGTGTGGCCGCGGATTCACTTCGAGCGGATGCTCAGGACGGCGCCAATCTCAATTCGTTGGCTTACTTGAATAATGCCAGCATGAGCACACCCACCGACGGCTCCAAACCGCGCATGACGGTTTATCTCTGGGGTCCACTGGGCGGCCCCTATGTCGATGCCGACTTTGATGCCGAGGTCCTCTTCCACGAATACACGCATGGAGTCTTCCGCCGATTGACCGGTACAGGCGGCAGCATTCAGAGCGGCGCGATGAACGAGGGCAACAGCGATTTCTTCTCGCTCAACTACCACACTCCAGCCGGCGCGTCGCCCGATGGGGCTTTCATAACGGGAGGCTACTCCAAGCAGAACTTCGCGCGCGGCGTGCGCACGCGTCCCTACTCAACCGATTTGTCCGTGAACGATCTCGGTTACGGAGATTTTGGCCACAACAGTTCTGCAGGTTTCGAGGTGCACGCAGATGGCGAGATTTGGGTGGAAGCGATGTGGGAAGTGCGGTCGCGGCTGATCAAGGCGCTCGGCTTCGACGAAGGGCGGCGCCGCGTCGCCCAATTGATGATCGACGCCTTGAAGCGCGCGCCCTATGATCCTTCTTATGTGGACATGCGCGACGCGCTGATTGCCGCGGACCAGGTGGACTATGGCGGGGTGGACGTCGACCTGATATGGCAGGCATTCGCACGCCGGGGCATCGGCTTCATGGCGGTCGGCGGCAGCGGCTCCACGTATACTGTGCTTACATCCCAGGATCTCCCGTCCCCTGCGGGAAAGATACGTTTCTTCTCCGACTGCTTCTATATCGGAGAGTATGTCAAGGTTTATGTCGGGGATAGCAACAACCTGGGCGAATACGTGTTTTTGCGCCTCGAGACTTCAGGCGGAGACAGCGAAGACGTGTGCCTGACGCGGTCGGGAGCACTCTTTCAGGTCAGCCTCGCCCCAGTCGTTGGAGAGGCGGTCACGAAGGACGACGGCAGGATCCAAGTAGCAGGCGGGGATATCATTCGTGTGACTTACCATGACTCCGACGACGGCAGCGGCCAAGCGCACGACGTAACCGCCGAGGCGGAGATTCACTCTGCTTACACCACGCAACAGCAAGCGAGCCCGGCAGACATCGTTGGTTCAGGCGAGACATCGCTTGGAATGAAGGGCAGCGGACTCAGCTACGCTGGATATGTTCTCCCCTTCGCGTTTCCATTTTATGGGAGGCTGGTCAATTATATCTATTACAACGAAAATGGCTTGATGATCATCGACTTCCCTGCCACCAGTTCGGGTACAAACTCAGCCTCGTCACTCAATTTTTATCAGGCAATTGCTCCGCTCTGGATGGACCTGCGCGAAAACGGCACCAGCGTTGCCAACGAAGGAGTATACGTTTCACGCCCAACATCCGACAGCATTCGCTTCCGCTGGGCTGCTGAGACCGTAAAGCGAGACAGCTCCGGCGCCTTGATTGCCGGCAATCCCGTGAACTTTGCTGTCACTCTTTCCCGTAGCGGTGACATTCTGTTTGAGTACGGCTCCGGCAATACCGGTATAGCGCCGACCATCGGAATTTCACGGGGTCAAGGAGCAGTCTTACAGATATACACTGACTACAGCAGCAGTGGTCCGGCGCAGCTCAGGAATCTGGACCACGCGCAATCCATACTGTGGAAGTTTCCCGGCAATCATGCTTCCACCGCCATATTCCCCTATCTCCAAGCGACGAATGCCCAGTACACCGGCTATGCAGTCGTGAATCGCACGGAACGGCCGGTGGACATCCTTTTCTCGGCGCAAACGGACGACAGCCGGAATCCCGTTCCTGCAAACAAGGCCAACGCGATCTATCTCTCCGCAGGCGCCCAGGCTGCGGTCCTGGGAACCGATCTGTTTCCTTCCCTTCCGTCCGTTTTCAACGGCTGGGTGGAAGCAACTTCGTCCGACAGCCGGCTCGCAGCTTTCTTCGTCACGGGAGACAATGCGCAGACCCGCTTGACCGGAGTACCGACGGCTGCTCAACCTTCCAGAGACCTGACGTTCGCGCGCGTTCGCGCAGGCAGCGGCACAACGTCGTCTACAACGGTGTATCTTGTCAATCCCAGTAGTTCCCTAGCGGCCAACCTTCTCATGTGCTGGCACGACGCCAGCGGCAGGGCAAGTCCATTATGCACTCAGCTCACGCTGGCACCCCGCAACCGACTGGTGGCTGATGTGTCGTCGCTGTTTTCCGCACTGCCCTCCGGCTTTCAAAGCGGATACTTGCGGATTACCTCGGATGCCGACCTCGCAGGAGTCGCCCAGATCCAAACGGATGGTTCGCCCTACATGATTCCCGCGCAAGGACCCTCGACTGCCACAGAGCTGTATGCTGCACAGTTCGCCAGCGGCAAGAGTGGCAGCACGCATTGGGTGACCGATGTGAATCTTGTGAATACCTCAGACAGTCGAAGAACGATCATCCTTCGACTGCTTGACAACAACGGCGATCTCATTTCGGTCCCCTCGCCCGGAACCAATCCATGCACGATTTCTCTGGAAGCCGGCGGAGAGCTGCACCTGGGCGGGGACCAGATCTTCCATCTGCCGGATCCCACTATCGGAGACGCCTACTACGAAGGGACGCTCAAGATCACTGCGGACGGAGCGGGCATCATCGGCGACGCTACCTTTGGAGAGGGATTGACCCATCGATTCACAGCGAGCCTGCCCATGGCTCCTGCCGATCAGTCGGATCAGATCTTCGCGCAAGTAGCTGAGGGCCAGGCTAGCGGCAGCAAGCCCTATTTCACAGGCATCGCCCTGTTCAATCCAAACGCAACGGAAATCACGGTGCAAGTCCAGGTATTCGGACGCCGCGGCCTCCTTGCGGCAGAAACCGATCTGACGCTTGGTCCTCAAACCCGCATGGTGCGCACCCTCGGGCAGCTCATACCCGGCATCAACCAGGTCGGCGGTTACATCCATGTAACCTCGAGCGGCGGTCCACTTACCGCTTTTGCGGTCTACGGCGACTCAGCCCTGGATTTTATGGTAGCGGTTCCGCCGCAGAGCGGAGGTTGGTAAGCCTTGCTGGGTCATGATTTCGCGCGCATCAATCGGTTCATGACCTCCTGCATGTTGGATGCCGCTTTGCGTAATTTCTCCAGAGGACAGGTTAGGGCGAGCCGAATGTGCCCGGCACCGTTATTGCCGAAGCACTCGCCGGCGACCGTGACGACGCCGGCCTCTTCCAGCAGCAGATTCGACAGCCGATATCCGTCCATGCCTGCGGCACGCGCATCGACGAAGACGTAAAAGGCACCCTCCGGCATGAGACAGGAAAATCCCGGAATCCGATTGACCGCCGGCGCCAGAAAATCTCTTCGTTTTTGCAGTTCAGCCACCATTGCATAGCAAGGGCTTTGATCCCCGTTGAGCGCCGCGAGCGCGCCATACTGCGGAAAGGTGGCGACGGAAGTAAGCAGGAACAAGTGGTAACGTACCATGGGATCGATGAGTTGCCGCGGACCCAGAGCGTAGCCGAGACGCCAGCCGGTCATGGACCAGAACTTGGAGAAACCGTTCACAAGGAGCGTTCTTTCCTTCATTCCCGGCAGGCAGGCGATGCTGTGGTGTCGAGCAGGTGGATAGATGATCTTTTCATAAATCTCGTCGCTGACCACGATGAGGTCGTGCTTCTGTGCCAGAGCGGCAATTCCCTCGAGCGCCGCCGGCTTGGTGACGGCCCCGACGGGATTGGAAGGGCTGACGACCATGATCATCCTGGTCCTGGAGGTAATCTTGTCCGCGATCTCGTCGACATCCGGCTGGTATCCGTTGGCTGCGGAGAGCGTGTAGCTGACCGGTTCGGCGTAAGCGGTGATTGCATCGACGGCATAGTTCAGCCAGCCCGGGTCCGGAATCAGGATCTGATCGCCCGGATTCAGCAGTGCGTTCATCGCCAGGTACACTGCCTCCGCCACGCCGTTGGTGACGATGACTTCAGACTCCGGATCGTATTGCAGGCGGTTTTCGTCGGCGAATCTGCGCGCGATCGCACGGCGCAGTTCGAGGATGCCGGCATTGGCGCAGTAGTGGTGCTTACCTGCACGCAAGGCTTCGATGCACGCTTCGACGACGTGTTTCGGGGGATCGAAGTCAGGCCGTCCAATTTCGAGATGGATGACCTCTCTCCCCTCGTGTTCCATCCTGCCGGCAGCTTCGACCATAAGCCGGATTGCGGAATTCGGGATTCTCTGCGTCTTGATGGATTCCATGGACGTTTCTCCAGTCGGTGCACTTCACTTCGGCTTGGATGGAGCGTGTTGTATCTGCAAAATTCAAATTTCGAGCGGCATTTTTGATTTTTGCAGATACGACACCGTGCGCTTAGGTTAGTATGGAGTTACTCCGCCGTCGATATTGCCAGGATGTGATCATGAGAAAAAAGACATTTTTTGCAGGCATTTATGTTTTGACAATCTTCATTGGCGCCACCGGGCCCGGGTTTGCGCAGCAGGTCCGCTACGGAGCCGGCTCGTGGAATGCGGAATCGCTCGGAAACCACCGGGCGGTGCTGAGTGTACCTCAGAAAGCGGATGCTGTGCGGGCTCACATCGAGTGGCGCCGGCGTGACACGGAGCCGGAAAAGAAAAACATCATCGTGATCGAAGCCGCCACGAGCAAGAAGATCACGAACGTGTTGCGAGTGAACGTGAACCGCTCCTATGGAGACATAGTTTTTCAGGCAGAGAGTCCCGGAACCTACTATGTCTACTACCTCCCATACACGTCTCAGGGACGCAACTATCCCAAGGTCGCGTACCAGCCTCCGGAGGATACGGCGGATGCGGTGTGGAAGGCGGCGGTTGAGTCGGTGCTGCGCTCGGGCGCACAGCTGCCGTGGGCCGATCTGGTCGAGATTCAATCCATCGATGAATTCAACAGCTTCTATCCAATGGAGGTGATCGCCACGCCGGAAGAGGTTGGCAGGCTCGTGGCCAGTCACGCGAACAGAGCATTTCTTCTCTTTCCCGAGGATCGGTCCAATCCGATCCGCATGACGGGAGACTTGCCTCAAAAATGGGTACTCGAGGAGCAGAAACAGGAATTCGCGGGCGATGCGGACCGCGGCGAGTTTTACGCGTTTCAAATCGGCTTGTTCGCAAGCACTGCCGACATCAAGGACATCGCAGCCCACTTTAGCAATCTACGGACCGCCGACGGCAGTCATTCCATTCCGTCCTCCGCCATGCGCTGTGTCAACACCGGCGGCGTCAACTGGGACGGCGCTGTTTTCAAAAAAGTTGTTCCGGTAAAGAAGGGACAGGTTCAGGCGCTTTGGTTCGGCGTTCAGATTCCGGAAGACGCAGCGCCCGGCACCTATCGCGGGCAGATGACCATAGCACCCGTGGGCATGCCCGCGCAGTCTGTGAACCTCGCAATTACGGTGGGCCCGAATCTCATCGCCGACTCGGGCGACGACGAGCCTTGGAGGCACTCCCGGCTGCGTTGGCTTGATTCGCAGCTTGCCGTCGATGACGAAATCGTGTGTCCTTACACGCCGATGCGCGTCGCGCAGGGAACCATCAGCATTCTCGGCAGAAAGGTCGTGCTGCATCCCTCCGGGCTTCCGGCTCGGATCCAGAGTTTCTTCACGCCCGACGTGACGCGGATCGAGGACAAGGCAAAATCGCTGCTGGCCGCCCCGATGGAACTGATTGTGGAAGACGCAGCCGGACGGCGGCTGAAGTGGATCGAGAGCGCAGCCAAGTTCACAAAGCAGAATGACGGAATTGCTGAATGGAAGGCGACGAGCATTTCCGGACCGCTCAAGATGGACGTCAGCGCCGCCATGGAATTCGACGGCTTCATGCAGTTCAAAGTGACCCTCAGCGCTTTGAAGGCCGTTGATGTGAGCGACATCCGGCTTGAGATTCCACTCGTGAAGGAAGCCGTGCAGTACATGATGGGGCTGGGACTGAAGGGCGGCTACCGGCCCGCGAGCTACCAGTGGGCCTGGGACGTGACGAAAAACCAGGACGGCGCGTGGCTTGGCGACGCGAACGCCGGACTTCAGTTCAGCCTCAGGGCCGAGAATTACTCGCGCCCGCTGAACACCAATTTCTATCAATCGAAGCCGCTCAACATGCCGCCCTCGTGGTTCAATGGCGGCAAGGGAGGCATCACCATTCGCGAATCGACTGGCGGGACGGTCCTCGTCAGTTGCTACGGCGGCAGCCGGACGCTGCAGCCCGGCAAGGATCTCCACTTTGACTTCAACCTGCTCGTGACGCCCTTCCACACGCTGGACACGAAGTCCCAGTGGAGCGTGAAATTCTTCCACAGTTTCCAGCCGGTCGACAACGTAATCCGCTCCGGTGCCAACACGATCAATGTCCACCACGGCAATGACGTGAACCCATACCTCAACTACCCGTTTCTCCATCCGCAGCAAATGAAGGCATACATCGACGAGGCTCACCGGAAGGGACTCAAGGTCAAGATCTATGACACCATCCGCGAGCTGTCGAACCATGCCCCCGAGCTTTTCGCGCTGCGCAGCCTGGGCAGCGAGATTTTCTCGGAGGGGCCGGGCGACGGCTTCTCATGGCTGCAGGAGCACGTCGGGTCCAACTACATCGCGGCCTGGTTCGTCCCGGCGCTGAAGGACGCGGCGATCATCAACAGCGGCATGTCGCGCTGGCACAACTACTACGTCGAGGGGCTGAACTGGCTGGTCAACAAGATGCAGATCGACGGCCTGTATATCGACGATGTCGCCTTCGATCGCACCACGATGAAACGCGTGCGCAAGGTCCTTGACCGCGGGCGGCCGGAGGCGATCATCGACCTGCACTCAGCCAACCAGTACAATCCGCGCGACGGATTTGCCAACAGCGCCAATCTTTATCTCGAGCACTTTCCTTACATCAATCGGCTGTGGTTCGGGGAGTATTTCGATCCGAATTCTCCGGCGGACTTCTGGTTTGTCGAGATGTCGGGCATTCCGTACGGGCTCATGGGAGAAATGCTGCAGGACGGCGGAAACAAGTGGCGCGGGATGGTGTACGGTATGACCAACCGCATGCCGTACGACAGCAACGACCCGTCGCCGATCTGGAAGGCGCGTGACGATTTCGGCATTCAGACGAGCGACATGATCGGCTATTGGTCTCCGCGCTGTCCGGTGAAGACCGATAACAAGGATGTTCTGGCCACGGCGTATGTTGGGCGGGGCAAGACGCTGGTAGCCATCGGGAGCTGGGCGCAGAGCGATGTCAACGTCCGGCTCTCGATTGACTGGCGCGCGTTGGGGATCGATCCGGCCAAGGCAATCCTGACTGCACCGGAGGTGAGGGATTTTCAGCCGGCTTCCAGATTCAGCCCAAACGATCCGATTCCGGTTGACGAAGCGGCGGAGCATGCGCGCCGGTCGTTGGACTCGAACCGCTTCAATATTCCCGCTCTGAGCGCGCTGGAGATAGCCCAGCGCAAGCTTGGGCAAAAGAGTGAAGCCTCAAAAACGCGGAGCGAAATCCTGGAGATCGATCCGCTGAATCATTTTGCCGCGGCAGAGGAGTGGATCGCAAACGCGTCGGCACGGAGCCGAGAGCAATTCACCTCTCTGATACGATCTGAGCTGCCGCACGAAACGTATCTCGAATTAGCCTGCTTCTATGCGCGCATCGGGCTCGCGAAGGAGGCCATTGAGATCCTCCAGCTTTCCCCCTCTCACCCCATGGTGGATTACTGGCTTGCCTATTTGACGGAATTGCCCGAGCGAAGGCAGTCCTATCTGGAAAAAGCGGCTCAGGCTTCTCCCATGTTGGTTTTCCCCTTTCGGGACGAGGACCTCCCCGTCCTTCGCTGGGCGCTGAGCGAGAAACACGATTGGAAAACCCTTTACTACCTCGCGCTGATTCTCTGGAGCAAGGGGCGCCTGGAAGAGGCCGCCGGATTGCTGGAAGAATGCAAGAATGTCCCTGACTTCGGTCCCTTCTACCTCGCTCGTGCCGAGCTTCGCAGGAGGGCCGGGCAAGAGCCTGCGATCGACGATTTCCGCAGAGCATGGGAGCTTGCGCCGGACCAATGGCGCACGTGGCTCGCCCTTGCCCGCCGATACTCGGAACTCCACCTGCTAAAGGAAGCGCTGGGCGTCCTAAAGACAGGATTCAGCAAGTTCCCCGAGAACTTCGCGCTCGGTATGGAATACGCAAGGGCACTGATCGATACGAATCAATACCAGGCGGCCTTGGACGACCTCGATCGTCTGGAAGTGCTTCCGTATGAAGGGGCCTCGGAAGGCCGGGTCCTCTATGAGAAGGCTCACTTGCTGCTGGCAGGCGAGAATATCCGCAACAAAAAGTATGAGGAAGCCCTGGCACATATCGCCAAATCAAGGCAGTGGCCCGAGCATCTCGGCGTCGGCAAGCCCTATAATCCGGATGAGCGCTTGCAGGATGTGATGGAGAGGTACTGTAGGGACAAGTTGAGCGACAGAACCGGCCCGGCCATCAACAGCAGGGAACTCACGAAACTGAGAGCCGACCTGCAGAGAACAAGCCCCTGGAAGTACGAATTGCTGTCGCGCGTCAAAGGCTGAAATCCTGAGATTGCCAGGACAGGCGCTCCGACGAGCGTCACGCGCATCTCCTCCTGAAATGGGGCTCACCCGGTTACGAACTATAGGTCTACCAGCGGGGCTCGCGGCGACGTGGCCCTCTTCCGCCGGGGCTTCCGTGGCGCTCCGGCCTGGGCCGGGCTTCGTTCACCGTCAGGTTGCGCCCGCTCACGGAGCAGGCGTTCAGATCGGCAATGGCCTTCTGGGCGTCTCCATCCGAGCCCATTTCCACGAATGCAAAACCCCGCGACCGTCCGGTGTCATTGTCACGCATCACCATGACGGAATCCACCGAGCCCTTGGTCCCGAAGAGTTCCTTGAGTTCTGTTTCCCCCATTTCAAAGGGGAGGTTGCCTACAAACAATTTGCGACCCATATCTATCAACTCCTTTGCGCCGGCTAGCCGAGGCGCCTTGAAATACACATCCGAAAAGCGGAATGATCCCAGAGGACCGAATACGATGGATTCGGCTCAGTGCCATGCAGGAATCGTAGGAATGAGTCAGAGTGCAGTCTCGAGTTTCGACTCTTCGCGCCGCGTAGCAGAGGGCAGTCTTCCACCTAACGCCGCGAGTCTATCATGATCGGCGGCCCGCCGGCAAGATCTTTCGCTCCTGCTTAGCTCCGTGTGCTGCCCGCTGGCTTCTGTCCGCCGCAAGTGCGGCCCGAGAGGGATTACCGGGCGATGGGAAACCTCGCTCAGCTTTGAAGTCGTGAGCGCGGCGCCCACACAAACCGCATGGGGTTTGAAACGATTCGCTGCTTCAGCAGTGAAAGATAAACCGGCGCGCTGTCTCAGACAGGTATATACTTATAAGTTAGGAATCGGGCCCCCGGGATACAAGACGATCCGTCAACGCACGAGAGCTTCGATTTTGGCAACGCTTCCTTTCCGGAAAGGAAAGAATTCATGACGAAGGATATTGTTATGAGGCTGAGGTACCTCGGCGTGATTCCGCAAGCCGGACATCGCGAGTATGGGTTCCGCGTCGAGAACAAGGATAGGGAATTCCGGCAGGTGGTGGTAACGATCGACAACGCCCTGTTTCTGAAGAATCATTTGATGTTCCAGGAGGCGCCCGACCTTTGCTACCAGAGGGTCCTGATGGACGTCGACAACGAGCCGGCCGATGCGGCGGCGGGCGGCACCAGCATTGTTCCGATAACCGAAATAGATATTGCCCGCTATCGGGATTCACATCCGACCGCCAGGCTTCGACAAAACCGCCGCTAGCGCACCCTCGCGTTTTCGAGATTATGGCGCCTGTTCCGAAAATGGACGGAGCGGCAGCCTTGGACGGGCTAAAGCCCGACCCCACTGTATCTTACTATCAGAAATCTCAAGCGGGCACGGGCTTCAGCCCGTGCGCTTTTTCATGCGCATGGGCGCGCGGCCTGCGCATGTGTCACTGTCCCCGAAATTATTTTAAGATCAGCTCATAGGCCGGGACCAGCTTGACCGGGTTGTAAGATCGCTTGGCGTCGCGCAGGCCCGGGCTGCCGAGGTCTTCCTCGCGGTTGATGAATTCGTATCCGTGGCCCGCAATGAGGCGAGCTGTTTCCCAGTTGATCACCTGGTAGAGGCCCTTATAACTGCGAAGCGCCCGCTCGAAGTGGACCACGACGGTTGTTGGGCTGATGGGCTCGTAGATGGAAAAGGCAACTGGCCGGCCATTCACCCTCAGCAGCACTCCTTGTTGACCCAGCTCATCGAAGTGACGAAGGGTGTAATCGAGCGCGTCCAGCTCTTGCTGCAGGTTGGTGTCGATCTTGGGTTGCTCCTCCTCCTGGACGCTCTTAAGAACCTCGAAGCAGGCTTCGATGCCAGCTCCCTCCAAAGGCCCTGGCACCCACTCGTAGAGTCCGGCGGCTTGGGCCAGCAGGTTTCGTTTGCTAGCGTACTTTCGTCCGGGAAGCTTGGCGAGGTGGTCTGCAAGGTAGAGGTAATTGGAGGCTGTCGGGTCTTCGAAGGCGTTGAACTGCTCCACGAAACGTGCGTGCTCGCGGATGAAATCTTCGCTGACACCCACGATTCTCAGCGGATAGGGAAGCGATTCCGCTTCACGAAGCAGCTTGCTCTGAAGCGGCGCGGCGAGCTGCCCCACGGGCTGCATCAGGTGCCTTTGGCGATCCGGCCCGAGAAGGCATGAGATGAGGAGCGTCGTGTCATCGGCGAACGCCCAGCCATACTGGAAGATCGAGTGCCACGCAGCCAAGGTGGCGAAGGTGAATCCGGAGAGTGGCTGTGGATGCTGATCGAGAAAGCCGGAAAGGTGGCGGCGCTGGTGCAGCTCGATCGGGCTGAACTCGTATCCGAGAAACGAGGATGACATTCACCCTCGCTTCCCGTAAAGCATGGCCTGATACCCTCTCAGTACGCCGTAGCCGAGGTTTTCGTAGAAAGCCGGCGTCCCCGGTTCCGCGAGCAGGCCGATCCATCCGATCTTATGCTCGATGCAGTATTGAGTGAGCCGCCGGATCAACTCGCTGCCGATGCCCTGGCGGCGATAGGGAGGCAGAACCACGACGTCCTGAATGTAGGCATCGCTTGCGCCGTCGGATATGACCCTGCCCATGGCGACAATCTGTCCATTCGGCGCGCGCGCGATCATGAAGCAAAAGCTGCCGCGGATCATCGGCTCGACGCGGCTGCGGTTCGCCGGACTCTCCTTCCACCACCCTCCGGCCTGGTAGAGCGCGACAATCTCATCGACGGGCGCCCTGTCAACTATTTGGTATTCTACTTCTGTCACCATCGAAAACTGTCCCTCGAATCCAGTTGAGAATAGAGAGTGGGACGGAGGAATTCAAGCTTCGCTTTGCGGCCTTCAGCCAGTCTGAACTTTCAGGGCATCCTCCCTCCGCGCCACCAGCGAACAGCGGAATCGATCTCGGAAACACGGAATCGCGTTGAGCCGGGCCAAACGAAGGTTTATGATCGCCACAGCTGCGATAAGAAGAAGCGGGGAGCGCTCAATTTTCGAGCTGATGATCCGCAATGCCGGAATCACGACGCCTGGGGCGACGGCACCCTCCGCCGCGAATCCTGCTATTGCAAGGCGCCTCGAACATGATATGGCTACCCGCACTCGCGTTCGGCCTTGTCTATAAGGATAAGAACCCGCGTAAAGGGCAGTCCGTTATGGCGCTTCTGCCGCCGAGTTCGTTGCGAAACTCGGTTCAGGATGGAGCCTTCTGGAGCTGGCGTGTCCACAGAACCAGACTATTCAGCAGTTCCCGGATGCGGTCCTTCACCTTCTCGTCGGTAAGATTCCCGGCGGCGTCGAAGCGCTCCGCCGCGTTCGCAATCATGACTTCAGGTTGATTCAAAGGATACATGTTCAGATTTACGAAGCACTGGCGCAGGTGGTACTGAGCGCGGGCCGTCCCCAGCAGGCCGACCGAAGCCCCCATGACCGCAACCGGCTTGCCGTCCCAAGCACTGTTCCCATACGGCCTGGATGCCCAGTCGATGGCGTTCTTGAGCACTCCCGGGATGGAGTAGTTGTACTCAGGGGTCACGATGAGAATCGCATCCGCCGCGCGCACGCGAGCCTTCAACTCCGCCACCTTTGCGGGGGGATTTTGCTCTTCGTCCTGATTGAAGCCTGGAATCCCGTCGAGTTCGAAAATCTCAAGCTCGGACCCGGCGGGCGCGAGCGCCTGAGCAGCCCGCAAAGCCGCCCGGTTATAGGAACCGCGGCGAAGGCTGCCCGCAATCCCAAGAATCCTCACCGTCCCCTTCGCTGATTGATCCATTTTCCCCTCCCTGGCCAGAACCCCGACGAGAAAGGCAATCCCGGTCCATGTCTCAAAACAGATTATCGTAGAGTATGCCCGCAATCAATCCCGGCAGCATCAAGCCACAAATGACGATTTGGACCAGGATTTGCCGGCTTGCCCGGCCGGCGCGGGAGAGCTGCACCCCTTGCGCCCTGTTTCACGGGCTCTCTTTTCCAGCCCGAGCTGCAAACCCCCGTTGCTCACGAGACGGAAGCGCGCCACAGTAATATCCTTTTGGTGATTCTGACCACTTGACTGGTCAATAGGGTCAGACTAAGCTATGAGCATGAAGCAGACAACCCTTGCCGTCAGCGAATTCAAGGCAAAATGCCTCCGCCTTCTCGACGAGATCGAGGAAAAAGGAGAGACTCTCATCATTACCAAGCGGGGACGGCCGGTGGCCAAGGTAGGGCCCGTGTCGCCCCCAAAGCGCTCCCTGCGAGGAAGCTGGAAGGGCGTGGTCAAAATGAAAGGGGATATCGTTCACTTTGACACCAGCCGGGATTGGGAGAGCGGCCGCTAAATGTCCGGGACCTTGCTCGATACACATATTCTGATCTGGTGGCGGCTGGATTCACGGCGGTTGAGCCGCAACCAGGCGCGGCGGCTCGAGGACTTGGAGAGACGGCAGAATCCGCTGGCGATCAGTGCCGTTACCCTCTGGGAGATAGCGGTGCTGTCAGCGCGGGGCCGAATCGAGATTGCGCAGCCGCTTGACGCCTGGCTCGAAGAACTCGAGGTAAATCCCTTGATTGATGTCCTGCCTCTGACGGCCCGCATCGCGGCGGAAAGCGTGCGGCTCGGTTCTGATTTCCAAAACGATCCGGCCGATCGGATCATCGTGGCGACTGCGCGTATCCGCGGCCTTCCTCTCATGACAGCCGATGAGCGTATCCGCCGCTGGGGCAAAGTGCCGATCATCTGACGCAGCCAGTTTCATTTCATGGTATCTTTCTCCCGGGCTCGACAAGCAAACGCTCGATTCAGATCACGGTCTCAAGGGGGGAATCTATGAAACTGGCGACTGCGCCTCTGCTTTTACTTCTGCTGCCTTTTCCGCAAACGTTGCCGGACGGGAAGACCTTGTTGGATCAGTCCAAGGACGCATTCCTGAAGTTCCGCTCCTATCAGTATGAAATGAACATGACCACGGAGATGACGGCGCAAGACGACCCGGCCAAGATGACAGTGTCCACTACGACGATGACCACTGCGGTGTCGGCCATCAATCCCGACAAGAAGAGGGTAGAGACCACGTCGCAGCCGGCCGGCACCATGATCGTTTCGGATGGCCAATACACCTGGACTTACATTGCTCCATCGAACCGGTACACCAAGAAGGCGGCGATCGACTGGCCACAGTCCTCCCTGGCAAGCATGGGCCTGGGCAGCGCCTCGGATGTGGGAAAGATGTTCAAGGAAGTGAAAACGGTGGGCGAGGAGGCCTTGGAGGTTGACGGAAAGAAAATTGACTGCTGGGTGGTCGAATTAAAGTTGGACAGGCTGCCCTTCCCGCAACAGCCAGGGATAGACCTGTCGAACTTCGTCGAGAGATGCTGGATCGCCAAGGACCAGAAAATCTGTTTCAAGCTCACCGTGTCCGGCATCATGAGTGGAGGGCAGATTCCCGCACCGACGAGACTGCAGGAGACCGTGACGCTTCACTCCGTGAAACTCAACGTTGATCTGCCCGAGTCGCTCTTTCGCTTTACTCCGCCCGGAGGAGCGACAGAGGTTGAAAAGTTATCTTCTTCGCCTGACACCAAACCTGAACTCGTCGGCAAGCCTGCGCCGGCGCTGCGCGTTCAGTCGCTCGACGGCAAGGCTTACGATTTGTCCCAACTGAAGGGAAAAGTCGTGCTGCTCCACTTCTGGACCACCTGGTGTGAACCATGTCGAGCGGAAATGACCGAACTCGACAAATTGCAGAAGGAGCACAGCGCCGATGGCTTCGTTCTGCTCGGGGTGGACGTCGGTGAAGGGCGTGGGATCGTCGAGAAATATCTCAAGTCGTCGGGCGTCACTCATCCGATTGCCGTAGCCAATGATGCCAATCTGTTTTCTGCCTATCAGGTCAGGGCGTTCCCTACTCATGTGCTGATCGGGCGTGACGGAGTCGTTGTTGACTATCAGATCGGTAATGAAGGACCAGCTGCTCTGCGAAGCCTTCTCGCAAAGGCGGGCCTGAAATCGGGTGAAAAGAAAGATCGGTAATTCCGGCCTGCAGCCGGCCTGTTTCTTGCTATGGTTTCAATTGCGCGGATCCACTCAAGCGCTTGACAAATAATAATGACGCACCCCTATATCCCAAACTCGGCTCCCGACACCCGAGCGCGCATGCTGGCCGCGCTGGGGCTGAAGGACATCGATGAGTTGTACGCCGAGATTCCCGAAAGACTGCGCTTTCATGGCTCGATGAATCTGCCCGAGCCGTATGCGGATGAATGCTCGCTGCGCCGCCATGTCGAGGGCATTCTGCAGCGCAACTCCAGTTGCGGAGACTTTCTCAGTTTTCTGGGGGCGGGGTGTTACCGGCACCATGTGCCGTCGATCTGTGACGAGGTGAATCAACGCGGCGAGTTTCTCACCGCTTACGCCGGCGAGCCCTATGACGATCACGGGCGATTTCAGGCTCTATTTGAGTACCAGAGCCTGATGGGCGAACTGCTCGACATGGATGTCGTGAATGTTCCGACGTTTCACGGCTTCCAGGCGGCGGCCACCGCGGCCAGGATGGCGGCGCGCATCGTGCAACGGCGCGAGGTGCTGGTCCCTCGCCGGATGGCTCCTTCAAAGCGGTCTTTTGTGCAAAACTACTGCGAAAGCGATGTAGTGCTCCGGGAGATCCCCGATGACGTCTCGTCGGGGTTGATCGATCAGAAAGCTCTAGCAGGCCTGATCTCGACCGAGACCGCGGCCGTGTACTTCGAGACGCCCGCATATCTGGGAGGGATTGAGGACGGCGCCGCCATCACGCGGCTGGCGCATGAGAAGGGAGTGCTCGCGATCGCCTGCGTCGACCCGATTTCGCTTGGCGTGCTCGCGCCGCCCGGCGAATACGGCGCGGACATCGCGTGCGGCGAAATCCAGCCTCTCGGCATCCACATGCAGTACGGCGGAGGACATGGCGGCTTCATTGCCACCCGCGACGAGGAGCGTTTTGTCATGGAGTTTCCGTCCCGCCTGTTTGGTATTGCGCCGACCCGTGTCACCGGCGAATACGGATTCGGCGACGTTGCTTATGAGCGCACGTCTTTCGCGCGTCGCGAGGGCGGCAAGGAATTCGTCGGCACCGCCGCGGCGCTCTGGGGAATCACGGCGGGCGTGTATCTCGCGCTGATGGGGCCCCAGGGCATGCGCGAAGTCGGAGAGGGCATCCTGCAGCGCTCCCGCTACGCCGCGTCGCGACTGGGCAACATCCCGGGTGTTCGCGCGCCTTTCCTCAGAGCCGCGCCGTTCAAGGAATTCGTCGTCAACTTCGATGGCACGGGCCGGTCGGTTTTCGATGTCAACCGCGCCCTGCGGGCTCGCGGGATCTTCGGCGGAAAGGATCTGTCGAGCGAGTTTCCGGAATTGGGAGCCTCGGCGTTGTACTGCTTTACGGAAGTGCACACCCGGGCCGACATCGACCGCTTGGCCGCTGCGCTGAAGGAGATTGTGACACGGCGATGAGCGACACTTCGTCCGGCATGATTCAAGCTAAGCCCGCGTTGCGCCGCTTCCATCAGGCGAAATGGGACGAGCCCGTCATTTGCGAGCTGAGCAACCCAGGCGAACGAGGGATTCTGGTTCCACGCTTTGATCCCGGGGCTGCAGCCGCCGCGGGCGGCGCGCGTGCGCTGATTCCCGAAAGCATGAGACGCATCAGCAGACTCAGATTGCCCGAGATCTCGCAGGCACGCGTGCTGCGCCATTATGCGAGGCTATCGCAGGAGAATCTGGGCGCCGACTTCAACATAGACGTCGGGCAGGGCACCTGCACAATGAAATACAACCCGAAGGTGAACGATCAGCTCGCCCGGCTCCCGCAGGTCTCGGAACTGCATCCCCTTCAGGACGAGGAGACCGTCCAGGGCATGCTCGAGATCCTGTACCGGTTCGAGCAGATGCTCAAGGAAATCTCCGGGCTCGACCGTTTCACGCTTCAGCCCTGCTCGGGATCGTCGGCCATCTTCACCAACGCCTGCATCATGCGGGCGTGGCATCGCTCGCGTGGCGAGGGGGGCCGTCGCGATGAAATCATCACGTCCATTTTTTCGCATCCCTCCGACGCCGCTTGTGCAAAGGTCGCTGGATACAAGGTCATCACGCTGTATCCTGGTCCGGACGGCTATCCCACGGTTGAGGCCCTCAAAGCGGCGATTTCAGAGCGGACAGCAGGACTGATCATTACCAATCCCGAAGACACCGGCATCTACAATCCGCACATCGATGAGTTCACGAGCCTGATCCACGCGGCCGGCGGGCTGTGCTGCTACGATCAGGCCAATGCCAACGGCATTCTGGGCATTGCCCGCGCCCGCGAAGCCGGCTTCGACCTCTGCCAATTCAATTTGCACAAGACCTTCTCTACTCCTCACGGCTGCGGCGGCCCGGCCGTGGGCGCTGCCGGCGTCACCAGCGAACTGGCTCCGTTCTTGCCCGTCCCGACCGTGGAATACGATGGCAGCCGCTATTATCTCGACTGGAACCGGCCAAACAGTATCGGCAAGGTCGCGCCGTTTTACGGGGTTGCCTCCGTCGTGGTGCGGGCCTACGCCTGGATCATGAATCTGGGCGCTGAAGGCCTCAAAAGAGTGGCGGAGACCGCAGTACTCAACAACAATTACCTGATGAAGAAGGTGCTCGAGATCCCTGGCGCTTCGGTACCCTGGCCCCACCGGAGGCGGATCGAACAGGTCCGCTATTCCTGGGAATCGCTGGCCAAAGAGACGGGAGTTCATTCTGAGGAAATCGGAATCCGCGCGGCCGATTACGGGGTCCACTACTGGACGAGCCATCATCCCTACGTCGTTCCGGAGCCCTTCACGCTGGAGCCGACCGAATCGTATTCGCTCGCCGAACTGGATGAGTATGCGGGCATCCTCAAGCATGTGGCTGAGGAGGCTGTCTCCGATCCCGAACACGTGAAGAACGCGCCTTATGCGAGCACTGTCCACAAGATCGACCATGCGCCGCTGGACGACCCGCGGCGCTGGGCGATCACCTGGAGGGCGTTCCTGCGGAAGCACGGTGCGCCGGCAGCCCATTGTCCTTCCAACGCGTAAACAACCGGAAGCGAATCGGTCTCATTGTGAACCCGGTCGCCGGTCTCGGGGGTGCCGTCGGCCTGAAAGGAAGTGACGGACCCGATGTCCAGCGCCGCGCGATGGAGCTGGGCGGCATGTCGCAAGCCGTCGAAAGGGCAGCCGCCGCCCTCTCCAGACTGTTGAGTGTGCGGGACCGGCTGGAATTGATCACGTGTCGAGCGTCGATGGGCGCAGGTTCCGCTCGGTCGGCCGGCGTGGAAGCAACGGTCATCGATATTCCGCGGGCGCTGGCGACAAGCGCCGCCGACACGATTGCGGCAGCCGAAATGATGGTCGACGCGGGGATCGACCTGCTATTGTTCGCCGGGGGCGACGGGACGGCCCGAGACATACACACAGCCGTCGGCCAGCGCGTGGCCGCGCTCGGCATTCCTGCAGGTGTGAAGATGCAGTCGGCGGTGTTTGCCCTCAGCCCGGCATGTGCCGGAGTGGTTGTGGCTTCATTCTGTTCCGGCCGGAGCGTCGCGTTCGTCGAGCGTGAAGTGATAGAGTTGGATGAGCCGTCGCTGCGGGCCGGAATCAGTGCTCCGGTGTTGTACGGGTATTTGCGAGTGCCGAGTGACGCGGTCCTGGTGCAATCATCCAAGTCGCGCTCACAGTCCGAAACCGGGATCGTTGCCGAGATCGCGGCTGAGGTGGTGAACAGCATGGAAAGCGGTGCCGCGTATGTCTGCGGACCCGGCACCACGGTGGCGTCGATTCTCCGGTCTCTGTCCCTGGAGAAGACTCTCGCCGGCGTAGATGTGATTCGGAACAGCGCGCTGATCGCTGCGGACGTCTCAGCGCAGGAGCTTATGAAGCTGCTCGGCGAGTACAAGAACGCCAGACTGATTGTGGCGCCGATCGGCGGGCAGGGATTCCTCTTCGGGCGAGGCAACCAGCAGTTGAGCGCAGAGGCGATCCGCAAAATCGGCGCGCGCAATATCATCGTGGTAGCCACTCCTGGGAAACTTGCTGCGCTTGAGGGCAGGCCGCTGCTGGTGGACACGGGCGACGACGAGGTGGACCGCATGTTGGCAGGTCACGTGCCGGTGGTGACCGGATGTCGGGAGCGCAGCATGTACCCTGTGCGAGCGGCATCGTCGATAGAGCGCTAGCCTTGTTATTCATGAAGTTCCGAGGCAAGGCGCGCAATAACGTTCAGAGCCGCGGCCGTCAGGGAGCCAGTGGGATTGCACAAATCCCACAGCACGCGAAATCGACAGCCCACCCGCTTGCTCGCGCGCGGCTCCGTGCGGTGCGGAGGCCGATGAGGCGTGTCGTTTTGGTGAATAGTGCGGCCCAAGGGGTTCCGAGGATCAGTCGACGGATGGAGGTCTGCATGTGTGATAGCGGGCTTGGCGGGAGAGTTGCCATTGTGACGGGCTGTGGATCCGGCATCGGGCGCGCCACGGCCGGCTTGCTCGCCTCGAAGGAGGCATTTGTTGTTGGCGTCGATCTGAACGAGGAGGATGGCTCGTTGGCAGTCCAGTCCATCTGCCGGAACGGCGGGCGCGCGGTGTTCGTGTGCGGCGATGTTTCGGTGGCGAACACCTGCCAGCGGGCCGCGGAGTGCGCCCGGGTCAACGGCGGCGGACTCGATATACTCGTGAACAACGCCGGAATTATCCGGCGCACAAATGTGGTGGACACTCCCGAGGATGAGTGGGATCGCGTCATTGCCGTGAACCTCAAATCTGTTTTTCTCATGTCCAAATGCGCGATTCCGCTGATGAGGGAACGCGGCGGCGGCGCGATCGTGAATATCTCGTCCGGCTGGGGCATCGTGGGAGGAGCCAAGGCAGCGTCGTATTGTGCTTCGAAAGGAGCTGTGGTGGTGCTGACAAAAGCCATGGCTATCGACCATGGGCCCGAAAACATCCGGGTGAATTGCATATGCCCCGGCGACACCGATACGCCAATGCTGCGCCACGAAGCGGCGCAGTTGGGCCTCGCCGAAGCCGATTTCTTGATGAAGGCCGCGAACCGTCCGTTGCGCCGGATGGGAAGGCCGGAAGACGTCGCGAACGCGGTCTATTACCTGGTGACGGATGCATCCGCGTTCGTTACCGGTACCACACTGGTGGTTGACGGCGGCGGCTTGGCAGGCTGAGTGTCGGCTCGGTGAGCCTGTCCAGGGGAGGGATTGAAGAATGCCCATAGGAAGCCGCACCGTGGAGCTTGGCGGCGTGGCCGCATGGGCGGAGGGCACATCCGGCGGCAACAACCGGAATTCAGGTTTTCCAGGGTCATCGTCAAGTAGGTAAAACGACCCAGGCATCTCCGCTTCTCTTTCCTTTTTTTGAACGAACCGTCATAATGGCCGGGCACGTCAACAATGAGTGATTGAGTTAGATTGCTTCTAAGGGACGCCCATGAAATCCAAGAGCCTTGGAATTTTGATAGCGATTTTGGCAATTTTGGGGCTTTCGCCCGCTGCCCAGATCTCCGCAATTCCCCAGCAGGGTGAAGATCTCAAACCTATCCTCGCTGAGATCGAACGGGCCGGCGGGCTCAAGGAGCACCCCGATGCCAACGCGCTCGTCGTCTTTGAGGACAGCCGTACCGTCTTTGATGAAAGCGGCGAGTTCACCTCGACCGAGCATTCGCTCGTCAAGGTCCTGACCGACAAAGGAAAGCAGACGTTCGCGACGCAGAAGATCCCTTATCACCGCCGCTACTCGACGGTGAAGGTCCTTCTGGCCCGGGTCATCAAGAAAGACGGCAGCACCATCCCGGTTCCTCCGGAGTCCATGAAGGACGGGACACTGGAGGAAACCCAGCAGATGAATATCTTCGAGGAGAATTTCCGGCGCCTCAGCGTCACCTTTCCCGGCCTCGAGCTGGGTGACTCCCTCGAGACGATCGTCGAGACGCATTCCAAGCCGCTCATTCAGGGCCATTACAACGATTTCATCCTGTTTCAGAGCATCGAGCCGGTTCTGAGAAAAGAGGTGACAATCGAAGGCCCAGCTACAAAGCCGCTCCACTTCGTCGTCAGGGACGGGAAGCTTGACTACTCTGAGGAGAAAAAAGGCGGCCAGGTCGTCTACCGGTGGAAGGCCGCCAACCTGCCGAAGATCGAGCAGGAGTTGGGCATGGCCTCGATTGCGGATGTGGCCACTCGCGTGCTGGCCGGCACCTTCCGGGATTGGAAGGAGCTTTCCAGGTACGGAGACAGCCTCAATATCGGCAAGGTCGATACCAACGAGGCCATTAAATCGAAGGTCGCCGAGCTGACCAAGAACTGCGCCACCCAACAGGAGAAAATCCTGGCCATTTTTCGGTACGTTTCCCAGAAGGTCCGGTACATGGGCTCGTCCATGGACCTGGGTGCCTTCATCGAGCCGCACCAGGCGACCTATACGTTCGAGAAGCAGTACGGCGTCTGCCGCGACAAGTCCATCCTGATGATGGCCATGCTCCGGGAGATCGGCGTCGGAGCCTACGATGCGTTGATTAACGTCTCGCGGGAGACGGACCCGGAAATTCCGCTCATCTCATTCGAGCACGCCATCTGCGGTGTGGTCACGGACGATGGCCGGATCGTTTACATGGACCCGACGCTCGAGCTCAGCTCCTCGTTTGGCGAAACCTACGTCGGCGGCAAACGCGTGCTTCTTCTCGACGAGCAGGGAAAAGACCTGATCTGGGTTCCGCCGATTCCGGCTGAGCAGGGCCTTGGTGCTATCAAGGGAGTGACTCAGGTCCTGGCTGACGGAAGCATCCAGGGAAAAGTTGGGATTTCGGGAAAGGGCTACTACGATCTTGCGCTGCGGAGCGTGGCCAAGCAAGTGCCAGCTTTTCAGTTTCCCATGCTCTGGCAGCAGCTCGGCCAGAATCTGGCCACGACCATCAAGATCGAGAACGTCAAGACGGGGGAGTTCGCTGACCTGGTCAAACCCTATGAGATCACCTTTGACTATGTGGCGAAAGATTTTGCCGTCGACGCGGGGAAGCTCATGATGTTCAAGATCCCCTTCTCTACTCAGGCTTTTGACATCATCTCCGTCGGCATCTTTCAGCTTCTGGCAGACCGGGAGGAACGCAAATATCCGATCTTCCTATTCGCGCCGCGCGGCTGCCGCCAAGAAGAGAAGATCACGATTCCTCAAGGCTACAAGGTGAGGGGGGTTCCCGACCCCATATTGATCCGGGAAGGGCCGATTTCGCTGTCCCTGCAGACGGCCCTCAACGGAAACGCGGTCGTTTTCACGAGCGATTTCCGAATCGAGGCTTCCAGTCTCGATCCTGCCGGATACCAAAGCCTGAGGAAAGTCGTCAAGGGATTGAGAAGGTTCCAGAAGAGCATGGTCATCCTTGAAAAGACTGAGGGAAGCTCCCAAGGAGAAGGCCGATGAAAAAGATCTTAGTCAGTCTGGCGCTGTTGGTTTGTTCCCTCACATGGGGATTCGGGCAGGAGAAAATCGAAGATATTGCCAAGAGCGCACCTACACGCGCCAAATATCCGGACGCAAGCGCCATCTTCGTAAGGGCGAGTCAGACTTTCGCTCTGGATAAGGAGGGCACCTCCACCCTGGAATATTCCCGGACGCTCAAAGTCTTCACGCTGACGGGACGGGAGAAATTCAGCGACTTCCGCATCCCCTTCGATAAAAACAAAGACAGGATCGAAGTCATCCTGGCCAAAACTGTCAAGGGCGACGGAATGGTGATCGATGTCGAGCCGAAGGCAATTAATGATGTAACTCCGCCGGCGCTGGCCGAGGCCGACCTCTATGCCAATGTTATCGATCGCGTGCTTTCGTTTCCGGCCGTCGATCCCTTGTCGCTTGTGGCCGTTCACTACAAGAAGCAAAGAGACAAGGCCAGCGAGCTCGAGGGCGTCGTTTATCTTCAGTTCGACGAGCCGCTCGTCCAGAAAGAACTGAAAATCGCGATTCCGCAGGACAAGACCCTCCGGTTCAGAGTCAAAGGGCTGACGGCCGAACTCAAGGAGGAGATGGAAGGCGACCAAAAAACATATCATCTCATGGCGGCTGATTCTCCGCAGATCAAGCCCGAGGAGTACATGCCGCCGCTCGGCGAAACGGCTGCGCGCGTTGTTTTCAGCACCTACACCGATTGGAGAGCGGCCTCCCGCGCGTTTGCCGATTCGTTTTACCTGGCGGCGGCTCCCGGCCCTGAGGTCCAGAAGTTGACTCAGTCTGTCGTGAAGGGGGCAAAGAGCGAACTCGACAAGATCAAGGCCATTTTCTTTTTTGTGGCGAGGGATATCCGGAGCGTCCGGTTTGCTCTGGGCGAGGGTGGGTTTGACGTCCATTCCGCCGGGACCGTCTTGAAAAACCGCTACGGCGATTGGAAGGACAAGGGCGCGCTGCTCGTCGCCATGCTTAAAGCCGCCGGGACCACAGCCTACCCTGTGCTCGTCAACTCAGAGGAGGTGCCTCCGGAAGAGGACGTGCCAACGCTCAAACAGTTTGACGCGCTTCTGGTGGCGGTGCCGCGGGCGGGCCAGGGCGATGACATTTTTCTCGATCCCTTTGCGGACGATTCCCTCTTCGGTTACTTCGAGGATGGGAGAGAGTCGCGCGGGCTCCTGGTGAAGCCCGACGGGACTGGATTTGTGGATGTGCGCTGCCTCCCCCAGGCGGCCAGCATTCTGAAGACAGACATTTCGGGCGAGATTGATGCCACCGGAGCTATCCGGGGAAAAATCGCTGCAGATCTCTCCGGGATCTTCGATCGCCGGGCGCGGCAGCAGCTCAAAGACATGACCTCGAAGGAGCGCGACGTTTTCTATGCCGAATCGATCAACAAAATCTGCGAGGATGGAAAGGCCGTCAAGAGTGAATTGAGCGACCCGCGCGATCTGTCGCAGAAGGTCCGGATTGGGCAGGAATTCAGCGGCCAGAACTACGTCATCTTCCAGGGAACGATCATGACCGTTCCCATCCCGCAGGTGCCCTACGCGTTCGCCGCGCTCCCTTCACAACCCCGCCTGGCCAAACGCCGCTATCCGTTCCGGGTCGCTGGCGATGCCGAGATTACTTCCGCGGTGACTCTTAAGATCCCCGCCGGCTTCAAGCCCCTTTATCTGCCGGAAGGATTCCACCAGCAGAAAGACTATGGTGAGTTTTCGTTTGCGGCCTCCTATGACCCGGCAAAATCGCAGGTCGTCATCCAGAAAACGATGACGTTCAAAAAACGCGACATCCCGCTGGAACAGTACGACGAATTCAAGAAAACTATCGATTCCTTCGGCATCACCAAGAACAGCCTGATCCTGCTCGAAAAGAGGTAGCCCGCTTTTCTTGCTAGGTTTCGCAGCAAGGCGGCAGAGTTGTTCACGCGGATGCGCCGGAGAACAACGCCGATCCCGGCGGCCCCGCAGACGACCGGGATAATTCCGACTTCTCCAGGGAAGCCTGCAGCACTTGGGCCCGATTGATAGGGAAATCCTCGAAGCTGACCCTCTCACCCGCGCCTGCGGCGCTCGCATGCGCACCGCATCGTTCATTACCGACTCGCGCATCGTCGACCGCATCCTGCGCCATATAAGTAGGGCAGGCATCAGAATGGGGCCGACTCATTCCATCGGGCAGCATCCTGTTTCGACTTTGGGACACTTGTTTCCCATATCCGAACAGAAGAAGGATCGGGTTCCTTCGCCGTCGGGACCGCAAATCATGCTCATTCGGGCAATTGCGGCGCGGCATGGAAAGGGCATACTTGTTGCTTCCGTTGATTGAGACCACGCTATCGAAATCGCGCGCCGGAGCTTTTGATGAGAACGCTTGTACATGACATTCGCTACGGACTTCGGATCCTTGCCAAAAAACCTGGTTTCACCGCAGCGGCGGTCCTGACCCTGACACTGGGTGTCGGAAGCACCGCCGTCATCTTCAGCGTAGCCGACGGCGTTCTGTTGCGGCCGCTGCCTTTCCCGGAGTCTGAAAGGCTCGTTGCGCTGTGGAATGACTACCCTCAATTGAATCATGAAAGGGAGCCGGTCTCTCTGCCGGATTTCTGCGACTGGCTGGAGCAAAACCGCTCTTTCGCTCAACTCGCGGCCTACGAGCAGTACTTCTGCAGTCTGGCGGGCGATCCGAACGCGTTACGGTTGCGTGCCGCCACGGTGTCGGGGGAGTTCTTCGCCGCCTTGGGAGTAAGGCCGGTGCTGGGGCGCCCGCTTCTTCCGGCCGATGACCATAAGGGTGCGCATCGAGTGGTGGTCATGAGTTACCGGCTGTGGAATAGCCGGTTTGGTTCCGATCGCTCCACTGTCGGCCAGGCCGTGACTCTCAATGGGGCAGGGCACACCGTCGTCGGAATCATGCCAGCCGGATTTGATTACCCCGGCGATGTCGATCTCTGGTCGCCCCTGTCCTATGAACCGCCGTTTGAGCCTTCCGTGCGGCGAATCGTCTGGCTTCGGACAGTGGCTCGCCTCAAGCCGGGTGTCACGCTGGCCCAGGCACAGGCCGACATGTCCGTTGTCGCTCAACGGCTGGCGCAGCAATACCCGGAGACCAATACGGGGCGAGGCGTGCTTGTGATCCCTCTCCACGAACAGATTATGGGAGACGTCCGTGCAGCCCTCCTGGTGTTGCTTGCGGCTGTCGGGTGCCTTCTCATGATCGCCTGCACCAACGTGGCCAATCTGCTGCTGGCACGCGCGGCCGGCCGTCGCTTCACGGATGCTGACCGGGAAGACAGCCGCGCGGCGGTTATCATCAATAAAGCCATGGCGTCACGCTTCTGGCCCGATGAGAGCCCGATAGGCCGCCGGATAAGACTCGTTTCGGATGAATCGAATCCTGATCCACCCACCCTTGAGATTGTGGGGGTGGTTGAGGATGTGAGGCAACAAGGCTTGGATGCCGAGGTGCGCTCGGAGATCTATTTGCCCTACGCGCAACGTCCCTGGAGAAGCTGCTTCCTTCTCGTCCGCTCGGAGTCTGAGGCAGGTCAATTGGCAGCGGCTCTGCGCCACGAAATCCGTGAGATTGATCCCAACGTTGCGCTGTCGCGCCTCCAAAGCATGAACCAATACCTTGAGGCTTCCATAGACGCGCCTCGATTCCGCGCATTTCTCCTGACCGTCTTCGCCATTCTGGCTCTGCTGCTGGCGGCGGCAGGGATCTATGGTGTTACTTCCTACTCCGTTGCCCAAAGGGCGCGCGACTTCGGCATCCGGCTGGCACTGGGAGCGCAGCCGAAGCACCTCCTCAAAATGGCGGCTGGAAGAGAATTTCTGGCCGTTCTGGCAGGGATTGGCTTGGGCACGGTCTTTTTGGCGGCGCTGACGCAGTACCTCTCCAGCCTCCTTTTTGGTGTCGCCCCGCACGATATTCTTACCTTTGCCGCGGCTGCCCTCCTGTGCGGTTCGGTGGCGCTGGCCGCGTGCTATGTCCCTTCGCGGCGAGTCATGGAGGTCGACCCGTTGGCTGCACTCCGCGACGAATGATGTATCTTCGCCTGGAACGTGCTTGATTGCCCGTCCTCGCCGGAGATTCCAGACAACGGTACCTGGCCACAATGTCCCCAACTCAGGGCTGGTCTGTGTCTCAGTCTTTGATCACATTGCGACATTGTGTCATCGAGGGACAGTACAACCAGGCACCGTTGCTTCCTAGGGCTTAGGCCTCGACCCTTCGGAATTTTTCTCCCTTTGCGCCACAGATCGGGCACTCGGCCGGCGGCTGGCCCAACTCGATGTGACCGCAAACCGGGCAGAGATAGATGTTGGTTTCGGACAGATCCTTACCCTGTGCCACGGCTTCCAGCGCCATCTGGTACAGGCGGGCATGAACGGCCTCGGCCTTTACGGCAAATCCGAACATGCGCTTGGCCTTGTGGTTTTCGTTTTCGGCGAGCCGCAGCATCGGCGGATACATTTCGGTGTATTCGTAGGTCTCCGCTGCGACCGCAGAACGCAGATTGTCCGCCGTGGAGCCGATGCCGTTCATGGCGCTGAGGTGTCCGAAGGCGTGGATGGTCTCGGCCTCGGCAGCCGTTCGGAACAAGCGAGCCACGTTGGCAAAACCCTCCTGCTCCGCTTTCCGAGCAAAGGCCAGATACTTCCGGTTTGCCTGGCTCTCCCCTGCGAACGCTTCCTTGAGATTGCTTTCGGTGGTGGACATTTCATGCCTCCAGGAAAAAGAAGATTGCATTGGTTCACGACTGCATGAGAATAGATGATCAGGGGCTCGAATCGAAAGAGGAAACTGGAGACAGATCGTCTGCTTTGGCCCTTTAACCGGGATTATTCATGAAAACGACACAGATGATCGCTGACCGCGGCGTGCGGGGCCGCGCGCGTAAGCAAGCGGGTTGTTACGAGAGCGCGCGTGCCGCAGGTTTGGCGTGATCCCATCCGCTCCCTGACGGTCGCGGCTCTGTGAGCGTTCGGTTAGGTGTTTGCGCAAGTGATTTGTTTACAGATTGGCAGCAGCCGAAATAAGTGGTTTGTTTCCGATTTCAGGAGGTGCCTATGAACAAGCGTGAGCGTGTCGAGGCGGCCTTGCGCGGAACCGAGGTGGACCGGGTGCCAACAAGCTTCTGGGGTCACAACTACCTCAAAGAGTGGAGCGCCGAGGGACTGGCCGAGGCCATGCTCGACAACTATCGCGCCCACGATTGGGACTTCATGAAGGTCAATCCGCGCGCCAGCTATCACGTAGAGGATTGGGGCGCCGTGCTGGAACGCTCCAATGATCCCAACCGAGGCCCGACGTTCAAGCAGGCGCCCGTAAGGTTCCCCGAGGATTGGCAACGCCTGCGCGCGCTCGCGCCGGACCGCGGCGTGCTGGGTGAGCAACTGGCCGCATTGCGCCTCATCCGCGAGGGCCTCAAGGGCGAGGCCCACTTCATCCAGACGATTTTCTCTCCGCTTTCCGTAGCCAAATACCTAGTGGGAAACCGCGTCGAACCCGTCAAGGAATCAATCGCCGGACACCGCCGCGCGCTGGAAACGGCGCTCGACACCATCAGCAGGGTTTTTGCCGAGTATGCGCAGGCGTGCATGGAGGCTGGGGCAAGCGGGATCTTCTTCGCGACCACCGGCTGGGCCAGCAAAGGCCATTTACGTGAAGACGAATACCGCGCGTTCGGAATTCCGTATGATCTGCGGGTGCTCGAAACGGTCGCCGGAAAAGCGCCCTTCAACGTGCTCCACAATTGCGGCGACAACGTCTATTTCGACTTGCTCGCCGATTATCCCGTGGAAGCGATCAGCTGGGCCGCCACGCTGCCGGGCAATCCGGCGCTTGGTGAAGGGAAGCAGCGCACGCGCAAGGCAGTGATGGGCGGCGTCAGTGAAAAGACGACGCTGCCGGACGGCACACCTGAGGAGGTGGCCGCTGAGGTGTCGCGAGCCTTGGATCAAACCGGCGGGCGTCGCATCCTGATCGCACCCGGGTGCTCGATTCCGCCGCGCACGCCGCGCGCCAACCTGGAAGCCGCTGCAGCAGCGGCCCGCGCATAGCGGTGGGCCTGCGTGCCGTGTAGTGTCGGAAGCTTGCTGGCTGAAATCGCAGGAAGCTGATCCCCGAACATCATCAAATAGCTGGATCACTTGAAGCGACGGCGACTGTCGAATCGAACCACGCGGATGCCCAACTCTGAGGCTGCATCGGCCATGATTCGGTCTGCCGTCGCAATCACATCGCCTTGAATCTCTTTGGCGATTGCCAGATGGAACGCATCCAGAGTCCTGAGCGGCGTTCCAGAAAGCATCGACAGGATATTCAACGCGGACGCAGCCACTCCATGAAAAAGCGCGTGGCTAATGAGAACGCCTTGGCGAATCTCTTCCTGCAAGGTAGCGAAGATCTTAAGCTCGGTTTCGGGTTTGATATGCCCTTCTCTTCGGCGGCGGCCGAGAAGACATCGCATTTCCACCACGGTCAGGTCGCTGACGTCCACGGGACCGTGCTCTTGAATGTACACCTCTACCTCCTCAGACCGCGCTTCATTGAGATACCACTTGGCCAGCGCGCTGGTGTCGAAATAAATGACTTCTCTCATCGCTGGTTCCGATCTTCCCGAACCATCCTCTCGCTGGGCTTGCGCATGCGCGGCATGCTTCGGCGCAGCGCCTGGTGCGAGGGCATCGCCTTCTTTCTGCCGATCGGGATCACGCGAGCAATCTCTTCGCCGCGGCGTGTGATGGTCACGTCGCCTTCGGCAGCCAACAGGCGGTCCAAGTGCCCAAGAGACTGGCGGGCCTGCCTGATGCTGAGCTTTTTCATCGTTTCCTTCCGTTGCTTGAATGAATGATCACATGTGACACAATCAGCGTATCACGTGTCACATGGCTTTGAAAGCCATGCGGCGAGGGCCAGGCCTGAATGCTCCTCAATCAGCGTAACAAGAGCTTTTTCAGACCTGACCCCATAGGCTCGCAAGTCATCGCCCCGCTGGCGGCCGGGGGCCGGCGTTTTTCACGTATTTATCGAGCCAGTTCAGCATCTCGGTGATGACGTGCTTGTTCGACTCGGCGGCCGCGTAGCCGTGGGCTTCGTACGGCAGCGTCACATAGCGCACCGTCGCGCCGAAGCCCTTGAGGGCCATGTAGAAGCGCTCCGACTGGATCGGGAACGTACCGGTGTTGTCGTCCATCTCGCCGTGAATGAGCAGGATCGGATCCTTCACTTTGTTCGCGTACCAGAAGGGCGACATCTTTGCGTAGATATCAGGGATCTCCCAGAAGTTGCGCCTTTCGTTTTGGAAGCCGAACGGTGTGAGGGAACGGTTGTATGCGCCGCTACGTGCGATGCCGGCGCGGAAAAGCCTTGTGTGCGCGAGCAGATTCGCCGTCATAAATGCTCCGTAGCTGTGGCCGCCGACCCCGACCCGGTCGCGGTCGGCAACGCCCATGTCGGCCGCCTTGTCAATTGCCGCCTCAGCGCTCATGACGAGCTGCTCGACGTATGTATCGTTAGCGGTTTCCCCTGGCCCAATGATCGGCATGGTCGGATTGTCAAACACCACATAGCCCTGCGTGAGGAGCAGCAGATGTGAAGCGCCGCTGACCGTGGTGAACCTATTCTGGTTGCCGCTTACTTGGCCTGCAGTATCGCTGGCGGTAAATTCGGCCGGGTACGCCCAGATGAACATGGGATAGCGGGTGCCCGGCTTATAATCGGTCGGCAGATAGATCGTGCCGTTGAGATCGACGCCATCCTTCCTCTTGTAGGTGACGAACTGCCTCGACACGGCCGAGATCTGAGGGTGCGGATCCTTGAAGGTGGTGACAGCCTTCAGCGTGTGCGCGGCGGTGTCACGGATAAAGTAATTGGGCGCATCCGTCTTGGTTTCGCGTCGCGTCATGATGCGGCCCGCGTTGTCATCGAGAAGCGCGACCACGGACTCGTAGCTCGTGTCATCGCACTGCCAGATGCGTTCGGAGTTGAGCGTTTTGAGGTTGAAGCGGTCGACGAACGGGTGGTCGCCTTTGGGAGACGCGCCTGCGCCTGTCAGATAGATGGCGTCGCCGGCCTGAATGATTTTGCCGGTGACGGGTCGAGGCATCGGCGAGCCGGGATCGCTGTAGCGATCCTGCTGGCGGAGCTCCCAGACCTTTGTCGGTGTGGAACTGAAGCCGTCGGCATAGAGCCAGGAGCGGCGCATGCGCGTGTCGCGGTCAGATTCGCTCACCAAGATTGCGCCCTTTTCGGTGAATTGCATGAGGCCTGCGCGCCATTGCGTCTTCAGAAGTTCTGCCGGCGCGCCGGTGAACGGCGCTTTGAGTGCCAGGAAGCGGTCGCGGAATGGCGCCTTGTTGGCCGGGTCGCCCTTATCGAGAGCCTCTGTGTAAATGAGAGTGGCCGGCTCTAGCGGGTTCCAGCGGAATGCTCTGGGCCCGGGGAAAACACCGTTGCGCGGGAAAGTGTCGCCCATAGGCACGTCGGCGAGCTTCTTCACGAGCTTGCCGGTCTTGTCCCACAGCTCGACGTCACGCGGGAAGTCGCCGGCGGGCACGACGTACGAGTACGGACGCTTGATGCGTGTGACGATGAGCCAGTTTCCATCGGTCGAAACGTCGGCGCTCGCGTAGATGGCGGGTTTTCCGAACGGCGTCTTCTTGCCCGTGAGATCGACCCATGCGAGCTGGCAGGTGAAGTAATACTCATAGAGCGATTCGTCATACGGATTCTTCAGCAGATCCTGATAAGTTGCGGACGGCGCGGCGCCGCCGGCGTTCTCCTGGATCGATGGGCCGGTCGGCACGGTCGGCGCCTTGGGCTCAGGACCGCGGCCGTCCGGGATCAGGCGGCACAGGAAGCCGGACGAGTCGTCCAGCCAGCCGCAGCCGCCGCCCAAGCCGTTGATGCCGCCGGCAAGGAGCGGTTTGACTTGCGCGCTGGCGACATCGGCAAGATAGAGCTGAATGCTATCGGGCATCGTTACTGTGATTGCGATTTTTCTCGCATCTGGCGAAAAGCTGGCACTATAAGTCCCCCCGGGCGGCAGCGAGAGATTCCTCTCGGCGCCCGTCGCCACGTCCTTGATGGAGAGGCTCGTGATTCCGTTCATCACGCGCATGCCGTTCGTGCGCGGGTTGAATCGGTAACCGGCGAGCCGATAGAACGGCGCGGAGACTTCCGCGATGGTGGCCATGCTGCGCCGGTGCGACAGTAGCATCACCTTGCGATCCGGCGACAGCGATACGCCGGGCAGCGGCTCAGCGTCCATGATGTCGGAAATCACCTTCGGCGGCGTCAGATATCCGGACGGCGCGGCGGAAGGCGCCTGGGCCGGCGCCGCTATGTGCAGCCCGGCCACCAGGATGATCCCAAAGCTCAAAACCAGAAGAATCCTGCGCATATGACCTCCTCCGCAGAGAATTTGATTGATGATGCTCTGTCATGCGCGCGCCGGCCGGCCCCGGACCTCCATGTTCGATGCCAGCACGCGCGCTCTCCGGTAGAATCCTTGCAAGGCCCCTATTATAACCTCATTTACTGTTTCAGAAGTGGTGTCAAGCTACTGGCCTCATTTTCTTTTGAGAAAGCAGTTTGAATTCCACGTTATGTTATCTATTCTTGAAGATACAGATTTGCTCCGATCTTAGAGGTTTGAGCAGGACACTGGCCTGGGGCTTATGGCGGACGCAGGACCGATTTTGAGGGATGTTGCGCAAGCGCTGAATGAGTGCGGCCTGGAGGCGATCCTGATTGGAAACGCAGCCGCTGCATTGCAGGGTGCCCCCGTGTCCACGCTCGACTTCGACTTCATGTTCCGCAATAACGCCCCAAATCTCAAAAAGTTGAAAAGACTCGCAGCTATATTGGGTGGGCGTCTGTTTGTGCCGTACTACCCGGCTTCCCAGTTGTATCGGCTCATCAACGACGGCCGCGGGCTCCAGATCGACTTCATGTCCGTCCTGCATGGGATCAGATCTTTCGAAAGCCTGCGGTCCCGCGCGATCCCAATGTTCATAGGAGGCCATCCCATCCTGGTTGCAGATCTCGGCGACATCATTCGAAGCAAACGCGCTCTAGGCAGGGCGCAGGATCGTGCGATACTTGAGATCCTGGAAAAGACAAGAGATGAAAAAGAAAGGAAATAGAGCGGCCTCACTGCGGGCCTTGAAGAAAGAGAGCGAGCGCGCTCTTCGCGATCAGATCCGACGTCTACTCCGCCTGCCTATGGACAAACGGACCAATTTCCTGCGCGTCCGCCTTCCCTCCGGCGGCTCCAGCTTGTAGGAAAACGGCGTGGAGCGCATCCTCAGACTGGGAAGCGCGAGCTTCCCTAAGTGCCTCGGCTCAAGTCGGAAGGCGAAATCGATTGCAGGTAGTCGGCAAATTTCTCATTGAAAAGAGCGCCCGGCCTCTTCTCCCGCAAAAGGCGAACCGCCTCCTCACCGCTCATTCCGAGATAAGTCAGCGTCAGGCCGGCAACGAGCGCGGAGCGGTTCAGCCCAAGCCCGCAGTGACTGAGAACCCGTTCACCCCTTTCTACAAGGCTTGCGGCGAGTTTTGCAACAGCGTGCAGTTTCTGGAGGTTGGGAAGTTCGTCGTCATAAATGGGGAAATAAATGTAAAGCATCTGGCCGGGAACCGTCGGGATGCCGTGGTCGATTTCTCCTTCGAGGTCGATAACGGCGGAGATCCCAGCTTTATGGATCGGTTCCCAATTGTCGACAGCCTGCGACAGGTAAAGCCTGCCGCGATCATCAAGCTGCACAAGTTCCATGGTCTAGCTCACTCGAATACAGACACTGCGCACAGAAGATTACCGAGTCGGCTCAGAGAATGCAATGAATGGATGCGCGCGGCGACATGTCGCTCGTTTCCGAGTTCCGGGGCCACGCCATGACGACACTTAAGTAAGCCGTCGAAATGAAACCATGAAAACGTAAGGCAGGAGAGCCCGGCCATCCGGATGAGGAGTCCCGAAGAGACGCAGCAGGAAAGCCCAGGGCTCACGCCCCATAGGCGTTAACTTAAGCCACCGGTCCACGTGGACTTGGCCGTGGTCTTAGACTTGGACGCGCTTGCGCTCGCGATTTGTGGGGAATGCTTGCGAAAACCGGCGTTTCGGTAGATCGTCCACGTCTAAGTCCACGTCCATGTCCTGGTATGCTTGCAAGCATCTGTTCAGATTGACAGTCATAAGTTAAGGCTTATGGGGCTCGCGCCCTGGGCTCTGCTGCCGGACCCCTTCGGGGTTTGAGCCCTTGAACTTAGTGCGATCAAGCTGATTTCGATCCCTTTTGCTCAAGCACCATTCGGGACAGACGTTCGAATTGCTCCGGCGCAATGATAGGGCGTTTCCGTAACGGTCTTCACCAGGGCCCAAAAATTCTCCATGGGGGTGTCGAGTTGCACGTTGTGCGTCGGCCCCAGGATCAGCCCGCCATTCCGGCCAACAGTCCGCAGGCGTTCCAAGACCTCGGCCTTGACATCCTCCGGGGTGCCAAAAGGCAGGGTCCGCTGTATATCAATCGTTCCCCAGAAACACAGTCGCCTTCCAAATTCTCTCTTCAACCGCTCAGGGTCCATGCTCTGGGGCTGGATGGGATTCAAGACATCCACTCCGATATCGATCAAATCGGGGATGATGGGATATACACAACCATCGGTGTGGTAGGCTGTTTTCAGCCGTGGATTCTGCTGCTTCAGAGAAGCTATAAAGTCGGCCAGGCGGGGCTTGAGAAATCTCCTCCAGGTAGCCGGGGACATCAGCATTCGGCTTTGCATTCCCACATCATCCCCGGTCCAGATCATGTCTACTCCGAGATCGACCAGCTTTTGTGCGGCAGCCAGGTGGTAGTGGAAGGGTATATCCAGGATTCTCTCGGCAAGCTCTGGATGGAGCACGAAATCGGTCAGCAGGCGCTCGTATCCGCGCAGTGCCCAGGCAGTCTCAAAAATCGTGCAGACCGTCATGCCGACGATCCAATACTCGTCCCTGTAGTCGCGGACCAGTTTTTCCGCCTCTTCGTATAATTCAGGCCGGTTGGGGTCAGGAGGGCGGTAAGCCTCGATCGCAGAATCCTCGGCCAACGGGTGGGCGATCATCTCGCTGTAAGAACCCGTGCCGAAGCGAGTTTGGTACCCGATATCCCTCCACTGCACTCCCCACTCATCCATGTACGATGACGCACCGTCCCGGTAGCGATCATTGAGGTAATAGGAATAAATCCAGCCCGCGGGAGCCAGCAGCAGATCCTCCCCCAACGCGCACTCCAGTTCGAATGTGTTTCTGCTGCCGCGCCGGCTCTGAGCCGATGTCCGGGACTGGCCCATTTCAGAACGCAACCGGCAGGCGAACTCCGGAGTGAAGCTGATCTGCATCGGACAGCGGTCGGGAACTTCATGGTTCAGGGCCGCCAGAACGCGATCGCGATGTTTCATGATCCTTTTCGAAAAACGGTGTCAGGTTACTGGACTGCACCCCTGTTAATAAAAGCGGAACGTGACGTCAATCCTCGCCCGTACATCCACGGGCACGCCGTTCAGCGTTCCCGGCTTGAACTTCCATTTGGTCGCGATCGTTTTCATTGCAGACTCGTCGAGGCCATAGCCCAAACTCCGGATGACCCTGAGGTTGCCGACGCTCCCATCTTTGCGGACTGTGGCCTGAATGGATACGACGCCCTCGATGCGCGCTCTTCGTGCTTGTTCAGTATAGGCAGGTGAGGGTTGATCGATGGGCACAGGGGCCGTCACCCCTGCGGCTACTTCGTACGTCACGCCGCCCTTTTCATCCGTCTGGCGTCCGCGCTCGTCTTCGCTTCTTATCTCCAGCCCGTTCCACTGATAATGGTTGAGTTCTTCTATAGTCATAAACTCGAAGTAGTTGGCGGACCGGTGATAAGTCGCCTCGAGACGGCTTCGATAAGGTTTGAGGCATTCCTCTATTGGAGTCGGAACGTTGTCCTGCCATGCCACTCGGTCTGGGCTTCTGTCGACCCGATCGATCTCTTCCTTCAGCATGGCTCGCCACTTTGCTTGTGCAGAGTCCTTAATGCTGTCGAGCTGGTTTCCAAGCAGACGAAGGATCACACGCCGGTACTGCCAGCGCACGCTTTCCGGACTCAGATTGGAACCTCCGCCGGAGAAACGGACACGATCCCCTTGGCGAATTCTCTCCAAAATCGGAGGACCCTCATCGGGCCTGTGGCCGAGCCACGAGTAATATGCAATCGAATAAATGTAGGCGTACTCGCCCAGTCCCGTATGTTTGTCCATCAAGACTCGATTGCGCTGGTTCACGTACTCGCCGACCGGTGCGATCAGGTTGCTCAGATCATTGAGCGTCCGGAGGACAGCCCCAAACGACGGCTGCCTCTGGTTTAGACGTTCAAGATCGAAACTGGCCAGCGCAGCGTCAAGCCGGGCCTGAGTATCTTTAAGCGAGTCGCGTACCGAGAGAAACACCTCCATCCGCTCGGGAGTGATCGCCCCGCTAGACGGCGGCACAAAAGCATCTGGTGCGCCGTAGGCTGCAACAATCTCCTTGCGGCTCTCAGATGCCGCCTGCAACGGCTGGAATTTTCCACGAATGTAAACTATAGTGCTGGTCACAAGACCGACAACCAGCACCACGACTACGGCGCAGCCGATTCCGCAGCCGAGAAGCCACTTCTGGAAGGTGCTGGTAGCCATGATTCACCGCCGCACAAATTTGTTGCCTGCATCCACCTGTCGGCCAGATTGCTTGAATTGTATGCTTAAGAGAAGTGATTTGGAACAAACGGTGTCAAGCCGTGTCCCGAGTGACGCTCAAATTAGGGATCGGAAGGACCCTGCAACGGGGTCCGGCAGGAAAGCCCAGGACGCAAGCCCTGGGCTTTCCTGCCGCACCACTTCGGGATTCAAGCCTGTTAGCCTAGGGTGATTTCGATCGCATTCACTCAAGCGCCGCTCGGCTGTGTTCCCTCTTTCCGCAACCAACTGTCATGTTTGGGAAGGTGCTTAACGAGGTCTTCTTGCGCCGGTGATCAGCCAGTACAGCAAGCATGCCAGAGATGCCAGACCGGCCAGCAGTGTGAGCCAAAATCCAGGATCGGTGAGGTCGGGATTTGCCATGAACATTGGTCCGCTGCACCCCTGAGGGGCCAGGCTTGATGGGTCGGAACCAAGTCTATATCATGCTTGTGGCGTTGCACTGTGTAAAGGTCTGGATGGGTCACAGGAGACATCAAGATGGAATCGGCTAAAGACTTTGCGGATTCGCGAAGGCCTTCGCTTACGGACATTGACGGAATCCTGGTAGGCCACTGTACGCTTGCGGAGCGTCCTACCGGCTGCACGGTCATCACTTCCCGGTCTCCTCTTACTGCCGGGGTCGATGTGCGCGGCGGCGCGCCCGGCACGCGCGAAACCGACCTGCTGAGAGCGGAAAGCACGGTGCGCACGATCCATGCTGTCTTTTTGTCGGGAGGCAGCGCATTTGGTCTGGATGTGGGAGCGGGCGTTGCCCGCTACCTTGAGGAACAAGGCCTCGGTTACGGCGTGCGCGGCATAATCGTCCCCATTGTCTGCGGGGCTATTCTGTTTGATTTGAACCTCGGCGATCCGAAGATCCGCCCGGACGCGCGAGCCGGATACGAGGCCGCCCGGGCGGCCAGCGGCGCGCCGGTTCCGGAAGGGAACGTGGGTGCCGGCTCGGGATGCACCGTGGGCAAAATGTTCGGGCCGGACCGGGCGATGAAGGGAGGCTTAGGCTCCTGGTCCTGGTGCCGCTCTGACGGGCTGCGCGTCGGCGCTTTGGCGGCCGTCAACTCCATTGGCGATGTTTGGGACCCGGCGCGCGCGACAATCATTGCAGGTGCAAGAAAAAGCGACGGAGACGGCTTCGTCGATTGTATGGCGCAGTTGCGCCGCGGCTACCGGCCGGAACTCGCGATCGGAGGAAACACCGTGATCGGCGTTGTGGCCACCAACGCAAGCCTGGACAAGGCGTGTTGCACGAAGGTCGCCCAGATGGCACATGACGCCATCGCGCGTTGCGTCTATCCTGCTCACACTCCTGCCGACGGCGACACCATCTTTGCGGTTGCCACTGGGCGACATCCGATCGAACCGAGCCCTCTCAATGTCGGGGTCATCGGGGCAATGGCGGCAGATGTGCTTGCTGTTGCGATGATTCGAGGGTGTCAGGCGGCAGGCAGTTGACTGCTGGATCTGTAGGCCGGGTCTTGCCTGACGATGTGCTCGCGACTGCTGGCGAAGCGGCGGATGTACTCGAGAGAATTCGCCATGCTCATGCGTGCCGCAGCCGTGATCGTCGCCCGGCTTATAATGTCCGGCAAACGATGTACCCGGTAGCGGATCTCCCAGGTGAGCACGCACTTTCCGCCGTCGGGCGAGAGGCGAAAACTGGACTCGTAGCTCAAATCGCGGCGACAGATGCTGCGATAGGCGAACTCGCGGCCTTCAAGACACCGGATGTTGATCTCGTCCGGCGCCCTGCGGCCGTTGCGGGCTGCACGCCGGCGAGCAGGCGCAAGATCCCCCCAGCAGGCCAAAGTGGAGACGCGCAGCGGCCCCGGCAGCCAATAGGGTCTTCGATGCCACACGGGGGCGCGCTCCACATCGCCAATGACGTCAAAGACACAGCTTGCGGGACGATGAATGATTGTGGACAAAACCAGGCGTGACTCCCGGGAGTGAGAGGTGCGGAGAGAGAAAAACGCAGCAAGCCCGAAAATCAAAAACGGCAGCGCGTAAATCATGTTCGGCACCCTTGCAGACAAAGACGAGGAGACTTCCGTTTATTAGATTCCTGCAATAAAAACGACGAGGGGCATAGCGGCATAGGGGTAAAGGGCATAGAATATACCTCTGCCCCTTTGTCCCTTTGCCCCTCTACCCCTGACCATTTAACGCCATCGCACGAAAGCCTCTGGGATCTCTTTTTTCAAATGCTTGTGTAATTTCTGAGACGTCAGAGGCGGAAGGCGGCAGGTCCCGGACGGGTGCTGAAGAAGTGGGCGCGCGTGGCCTCGGGGAATTGGCCCAGGAACGATGATTTCCAGCGGCGCTCAAAGCCGGCGGCTTGGGCGGCCGGAACCAGGGCCCACACGCTGCCACCGAAGCCTGCGCCGAAGGCGGATGCTGCAAAGGCGCCAAGCGCGCGAGCCGACCGGGCAAGAGCGATCGTCTCCGGGACTTGGTTGCACAGGAGCGTTTCGGCTCCCTGCTGCGAGCGATCCACCAATGAACCAAAACGGGCCAGGTCCCCGGCGGCAAGAGCATCGGCTGCGGACGGGATGATCGACGTGCTCTCCTCGAGGAATTGCTCGAAACGATCGCACAGCAGGCGGGAAGGAAACTCGGCATCTTGCGAAGCAAGCAAGACCGCGCGGATGCGGTCGGGAGCATCGGGAGCGTGAGCGATCGCGGCCGCAATGGTGGGATCGTTGCGGCCCGTCGCGGCGCGCCAGGTGTCCAGAACCTTGCGGGCCGCGAGCGCTGCGCGATTGTACTTGACCCGTGCTGCTCCGGTCTTCATGGCGACGACGCCGCTCACCCCGATCGTAAAGATGAGATCTGCCGGCAGGGCCACGTCACGCTCGTGGCGGATCGGGCAGAAGCTGTACTGCCTCAACTCTCCCGGGCGGCAGCAGAGCATCGCCGTGTGGTCCTCGCTGCCGCCGAAGGTACCGACGCCCCGATCGCCGGTGAGGGTGCCGAAGCTTTCTCCGTTTTCGACTGTGCCGAGGTAGCCGGCAAGATCCTCCAGGCTGTGGATTTCGCGACGGTAACTGTCGGACTCCGGGAGGGCGTTGATGTCGGCGAGCGCAAGGAAGATAGCAACGATGAAGGCGCTCGAGCTGCTTAGGCCCGATGCCGCCGGGAGATCGCTCAGGAAGGCGATATCCGCGCCGCGCCGCGCTGAGGGAAAGTTGCGCGCCAGACGCCGCACTGCCACGCTTGGATAATTGCACCATTGTTGATTTGCCCGCTGCAGCTCCGGATCCAACGCCAGCACACACCGCGACCGCGATCTGGCGTTGATCACGTGAACCAGCGCATCCTGACGTGCGCGCGCGACCAGGCAAAATCCCCGTTCGACCGCGCACAGAAGGCTGCGTCCTCCCGCGTAATCAGTGTGCTTGCCGAGGACCTCGACACGGCCCGGCACATAAAACGCGCGCAGGGTTTCGTCTGCTGTGTCGCCGCCCGGGAGTGCCCGCACCGCGCGTTCGAACAGTTTGCCTTTCGAGGCCGATTCGGCTGCGCTCATGTCGGCGGCCGCGAGCCTTTCGGCATATCGGTTCATAAACGCACCTCGATCCCCCGAAGCCTCTCGGCGACTGCGGCGATGTCGGCGCGGCTCGACAGATCCAGCACCCCGGCATGGAAGGTCAGCACTCGAAAACGCTCGCCCAGCGTGGTGATTGCGTACTCGACCGCATCCGTCAGTTCGAGCTCACCGCGTGGCGATGGCGTGATCGCCCGGCAGGCTCCAAAGATCGCCGGACTAAAGCTCCAGCAGTTCATGCTCACGTAGATCTCGGGCCCCAGCACTCGCAGCGTTGCCTCATCCGGCTTCTCGACGATGCGCTCCAGGGTCCCGTCGGAGTGAGTCGTCACGACGGCAAAGTGCCGGACGCGCTCGGCGCTGATGTTCCCGTCGCGGACAAGGCTTTGACCTTCGAAGGCAGCCAGGGCGGACTCACCCAGAATGCGCAGCGCTCCACATGCGGCGGTCGGATAATAGTTGTCTGAGTTCAGCACGAGGAAGTGTTCGCCACCGGCGAACGATTCCGCGGCGGCCAAGGCATCGGCGGTCCCGAGCGGCCGCTCCTGAACAGCAAAGCTCACCTGGAGCCGCTTCGGAACGCACACGCGCGTGTAATATTCGCGCACAACGTCATGCTCGGGGCCGATGACAAGGCACACTTCCCGATACCCCGCGTCAGCCAGACCGCTCAGCACATAGTCCAGGAAAGGCCGTCCCACCGGGATCATCGCCTTGAGCCCGCTATCTGCCATGCGGGCTTGGAGGGTGTTCAGGTGTTGCGCGCTGGCATCGAGCTGGCGCATGCGCGTGCCGAGGCCACGCGCCAAAATGACCGCCTTGACCAGCTCTGCCGCACTCATTTCGCCTTGCTCCAGGGCATATCGGGAGGAGCCGAACTATAGTCCTGTTTGCGCAAAAGGATCAAGCGCGATTCGGCGCGCCGCCGCGACTCAGACGTGGTATAAGAAGGGCTGGATCAAGCAGTACGAGAAACAAGGGCGCCTTTTGTGCACCGAGTACAATAAGAACAACACGTATAAAGAAAAAGCTTCTACGGGTCAAAGATGGCGGGCTCCGAACTTCCTCACTATCTCAAACACAGGCAACGGTTACGGGAGCGTTTTCTGAAGACCGGCTTGGCCGGTTTTGCCGACTATGAGGTGGTGGAACTGCTGCTGACACTCTGCATTCCTCGCAGGGATGTCAAGGAACGCGCGAAAGCGCTGTTGGCCAGATTCGGCACTTTACGCGGCATACTCGATGCTCCGATTTCCGAGTTGCAGGGGGTGTCGGGCATCGGCGAGGTGAGGCCGGTGGCGTTGCGCATTATCCGCGAGGCCGCCAACTTGTACCTGCAACAGAAAGCCGAAAATGCACCCGTTTTGGCCTCGGCCGAGTCCCTCAAAGCGTTTTGGCGAAGCCGGCTCGGGAGTATTCCCAATGAGATCTTCGAGGTCGCTTATCTCGATTCGGCGTACCGGCTCATGCGTAACGGGGTTGAAACGCTGGAGGAGGGCACGGTTGACCGGGCGGCGGTTTATCCGCGGCGCGTCGTGGAGGCTGCCCCGCGCCGTGGCGCGGCAGGACTCGTTGTCGCGCACAATCATCCCAATAGAGACGTGAACCCGTCGGAGCAGGACAAAGTATTGACCAAGGCACTTGTTCTAGCCACCACGGCCGTGCAGATGAAGATCGTGGATCACCTCATCGTTTCGGCAGACAGCGTGTTCAGTTTTCGCGAAGCGGGGTTGCTTTGATGGACATCGCCCCGCAGATTTTGAGCGAGTTTCCGGCTTTGAACGACGCGCAACAGAAGTAGTGGCCCATCTGGATGGCCCAATGCTCGTGATTGCCGGTCCCGGTTCGGGCAAGACGTTCAGTCTCGTGTTGCGTGCTGTGAACCTGTTCCTTTTGGGCCGCTGCAAGCCTGCAGAGCTTGTCCTTTGCACCTTCACCGAAAAGGCGGCATACGAACTCCGTGACCGCATCACCGCCACGGCCCGCAAGGTACACTGCCGGGAAGACCTTTCCGGCCTGCGGGTGGGAACAATCCACAGCATCTGCAACCGCATCATCGCTCAACACCGGCATCGCACGGCGCTCGGCAGCGGTTACGAAACGTTGGATGACCTCGGCCAACTGCTCTTTCTCTTCGACCATTTCGATGGGGTTTGCGGCCAGGACGCCACGCCGCCCTACTTGGGCAGATGGCAGACCAAATGGGGCGCAATTGAGGGATTGCGCGACTACTTCAACAAGATCACGGAGGAATTGGTTGATCCCGAGAGACTGGCGGCTGACACCAACCCCTTCCTGCAACAACTGGGGCGCGCTTACACCAACTACCGCGACACGTTGTTCCGCAACAATCGCGTCGACTTCGCCCACCAGCAGAGCATCGTCCACGACCTGCTGCTCGACGCCCAGTTCCTGAGCAGGATCGGCAGCGCCGTGCGCTACGTATTGGTGGATGAATACCAGGACACTAACTACGTGCAGCAGCAATTGCTGCTTAAACCGGCCTCCGCCACGGGTAACATGTGCGTCGTGGGTGACGTTCAGCGGCAAGAAAACGGACCAGCAGATGGCGATTTTCGAGTATATCGCCTTCATCCTGAAACTCTACGGCGCGCAGCCGCTGACGGGCCTGCAGCATCTCCATGGCAAGAAAGGCAGAGCGCTGGTGCATGTGGGCGCGGTGGATGCGCCGGTGACGATTGACGAGGTCAACGCCTGCATCGCGGAATGCCTGGCCATTAAACAAACAGAGCTTCATATGCTCGGCTGGGAATCGGAAATGGGCCTGCCCAACCTGATGGTCGAGGGAGCAAAGCGGCAGGGCGTGAAACTCCCGCTGCTGAACATCCCCCGCGAAGTAATGGAACAACAGGCCGTGGAGAAGGGCGATATAAGGTTTTTTGAGGTGGCCCATCTGGAAGTGAAGATCAAAAAGGAGAAAGGACGCAAGGTTACGGTGGAGTTGAAGGATTTCGCCTTCCCTTATGCCGACCTGATTCCCGATGAGGTGCGCAGCAAGATCAAGAAATGGTCAGACTATATTGACTACTGGGCAGTGGATTGGGATTTCCAGAACGACACGTTCATGAACGGGTGGGTTGCCTACCGGACCCGCAAGGAGCGCAAGCTGGCGCTGGAGTCCGACGCGCACGTCTATAACAAGCCCGGCAAATATACCATCATGGTGAAAGTGATCGACATCTTCGGCAACGATACCTCGCAGGCATTCGAAGTGGCGGTGGGATGATTTCGGCTTAATACGTTTTTTACGGGAATTGGGATTAAAGGCAATGCAGATTCATTATGACGCAAAGACAGACCTATTGTACCTAAGACTGGATGACGAAAAGCAGCCGGTGGTGAATCGTCGGGTGAGCGAGGACATCGTGCTGGATATCGGCTCGGACGATCGCGTGGTCGCTATCGAGATTCTGGACGCCTCGCGCCATGTCCGCATGGAGAAGTTGCTGCCTGTCACCTATGGCGCGGCAGCAGGCGAAATCAGCGTCGTCCGAAAGGAACCCGCCGCGCCCGGCAAAGCGCACCCTGCCAGCGATTAATGGAGGGCCACGCTCCGCCGTGGGAGGTTTCCCCCTCAATCCCTGTCGAGCTTCACGCCTCGGAGTGCGAGGTTTCTCTCTGCATTTCCGAAGTTGCGGAACTCCTCCCATTCGATCCGTTCTTCGGGGAAGAGGCGCTTGAGGCCGCTCGAGTCCACAGCGCCCTCCATCGCGGCGATCCCGCAGGTTTCTCCTCTCATGCGAAGCTCGTTAACTGCCTTTACCTGGAACTGGAATGCAGTGCCGATTGCGCCTGTGATTTCTTCGAACCGCTCGGGGCAGTCTCCCTTAATCGTGAGGCGGATGTATGGATTGTGAGGCAGGAGAAGGTCGAGCAGATCAGGGCTGTACCCGAGGATGATTCCGTTCGTTTCCACGATGAATCTTCCGGGGAACGCGCTCAACACGCCGGCAAGGTGCCTTGCAGATATTTCCCCGAGAATGGGCTCGGCTCCGGAAATGCGGAAGTTGCGAACGCCGGTCCTGCCCGCTTCCTTCTTCAATCTCAGAACCACCTCGTCCGCCGAGCAGAACTCGCCCCGGGTGGGATTCTCGTTCTTGCTGTAGTTCCAGCAATAGGCGCACAGGAGGTTGCAGCCGACCGTATCGGCGGTCACGATGCCGCCGTAGTGCCCTGAAGAGCGAAACCTGTAATAGAGGCGGCGGTCTCCACGCA
>Ga0315282_10001326_pt1 | contig 46847 bp, 32 predicted proteins | sample YL17G07_20_MG_FD_203693 | JGI IMG/M metagenome (GOLD analysis project Ga0315282, IMG submission 203693) | Sediment microbial communities from Yellowstone Lake, YNP, Wyoming, USA - YL17G07_20 | ecosystem: Environmental > Aquatic > Freshwater > Lake > Sediment | place: USA: Wyoming | collected...
CTGCCTGTTTGCCTCGGCCGCCGGGGTGCAGTCCATCCAGTCGTGAGAGGCAAGGAACACGCCGATGTCCAGGGCGCGCCACCCGCATCCCGAGCTGTCGAAGTCGAACAGCACCGGCGTGTGGCCCTTCGGGAAGCGAACGTCGCCACCGTGGAGATCGCCGTGGCATACACCGTACTCGGGCGGGGTTCGGGGGAGCAGGCGGGTCACGCACTCCTCGCATGCATCCGCGATCCCCCGGATCAGCGCGAGGTCGTCGGGGCGATGCGCCATGAGGGCCTCGATGGCCCGCAGGTTCTCGTGCAGGAGGCGCTCCACGTCCAAGTGCGCCCTTCGGTAGGGGGCCCGCCGCTTGTCGGCGCACCCGTGCATGCGCCCGACGATCTCGCCCAGAGCCCTGGCATGCTCATCGCTCTCGTCGTAGCCGTCGCCCGGCGCGCCCTCGAAGAGGACGGCGTAGCGCACTCCCTCGGGTGCGGACAGGCGGGTGACCTGAGCCCCGTCCTTCCGCGCGACCGGACGCGCCACGGACACGCCATGATGGCTGAGGTAGTCCAGGAGCGCGACCTCCTCGCATACGTCGCGCCGCGTCCGCCGACCTGACATGTAGACATTGAGGTAGTAGGGCCTCTTCCCTGAGCAGACCTCATAGGTGTCGCAGACGCCCTTCCGGAAGAAGCGGCACGTCAGTGGGCGACGCAGGGGGTAGCGGGTCAGCAGCCTCTCCTGCAGGGCCGTGGCGCAGAGCGTTGCGTCCTGAACCGGGAACGGCGCCGGAGGTGTTCGTGTGCCCCGCTTAGGGCCAACCGACATCGAGGTCTCCTATCCACGACGCCCAGCGCACGACGGAAGTCGTGCGCAGTCGCCATGCCTGGAGGCGTACCCCAGAGCCGTTTGCCGTCGGGGCACTGCCCCGGACCGGCAACCGGCTCCGCAACTCCGGCAACGCGCTGCTCCTGCACCAGTTCACTCGCGGGAACCCGACCGACCCATTGACGCCCGCCATCACCCGGGAGCTCGCTGAGGCCCGGTCCGTGACCCGTCCAGACCGGGGACGCGTCCTCGGACGGAACGCCCGCCCCTCCTCCACCCCCGCGGGCTCCGCGCAGCGGCCCCGATGGCGGTTCGCTCTCCACCTGACGCGAGGTGGCGCACGACTGGTCGACGACAGAAGGTCGGAGCCGCGCATCGGCACGTCAACGCACGGCCCCGGCCAACTCCGACACTTGCCGGGAGCTGCGATACGAGGACTGCCCAGCCTCCCAGATCAGGTGCCGTCGTGCGGCGAGCCGCCCGCTGCCGGGGTTGCTGGCCCGGTGCCTTCGTGGTGTCACTGCCATGGGCCGTGCGGGCGCTCGTCTCGTGTCGCGTCTCGAGCGGCGGCAGCGCGTGTCATCCACGCGCTCTCGAGCTGCTTGTGCAGGCTACTGGAGCGCAACTGCGGCAGTATCAATCCGAGTGGCTGACCGTTCGGCCATGGCCCGGGGTACCGGGTCCGGCATGGGGGATCCGGGACGGCACGGGCGCCAGGCCTGCGGGAGCAGCCAGGTGAAGGGCTCACAGATGGGAGGCCATGCATGACACCGATTGCCGACGCGCTCGCCAGGCAGTTCCAGGGCGCATTCGAAGGCCTGCGCGACATTGTCCAGAGGATACCTGACGATCAATGGTACGTGGGCGTCACCAAGGACCAGGTGCCCGCGAGACGGGCACACCACGCCATCATGTGGGCCGGTCGCTACTGCCGACCCAGTGGGGGCCACCACCCCGTGGCCCGAGGCGACACAGCCGCGGCCGCCTACCATTGCCGAGAGGACATGCTGGCCTACCTGGACGACACGGCCCACCAGGTGGAGGCCGCGCGCGAGGGGACCACGGACGAGCAACTGACTGGCCCCGGCCCCGGCCGCCGGACGCTGCTGGAGCACTGGGTATACAACCTCCGGCACCTTCAGCACCACGTGGGGCAGCTCAGCTCCACGCTGCGGGAGCGCCGCCTCCCGCCGATGAAGTGGCACTGACGCGCGTTCGGCCTTGTCCGGCGGCTGGGCGAGGTGTCCATGGGGCGTGCGAACAGCGCCTCCCACGTCCCCTCGGTCAGCTCGCGCAGGTCCCTGGATTCCCACTAGCCAGGCGCCCGCCGGCCCTCTGCACACAGGGTCGGGCGCCACGTGAAGCACCTGGGTGCGGCAGGTGGCCTGCCGACGAGGTCGAAGGGCCCGGACGATGGCCACACTCGTGCACCAGCGCCGCCTCCACGACCTCGCAGTCGAGGTGCGCTCCGACTCCGAGTCCCTCGCTGACGCTGCTCGGCGGTACCTCCGGTACCTCGACGGGCCTTGGGACGGGTCGGTCAGGGGGGAGTTGAGGTTCGCCGTCGCGTCCGCACCCGTCGGCGAGGCGGCGCGTCGGCTCACCCACCGGTCGCAGGGCGTACCGCGCGTGGCCGAGGGGTGGAGCATTGCCCGCGCGGGGCACGAGCTGTGGGCCGAGCTACCAGGCATGGCGGTCGTGCGGGCCGACCTAGAGGCGGGGAGTGCTGAGGCGGCCATCGATCCGGGCCGCGAGCACCCGTACATTGTGCGCGACCTGCTCGGCCTGGTTCTGGGTGAGATGCTCAGAGCCCGCGGACGGTACCCGCTTCACGCGGCGCTCTGCGAGCTGGGTGGGCGCGGAGTGCTCATCATCGGCTCGACCGGCGCCGGCAAGAGCACGCTGGCGGTGGGCCTCGCGCGCGGCGGCTTCGGGCTGCTCACCGACGACTGGGTGCTGCTGCAAGAGGGGCCGCACGGGGTGGCTCTCTCGCCTATGCTCAGGGCCGTGTCCGTGCCGGACGACCAGGCGACGGACTCGTTGCGGGCCGCCGCCTTCGAGGTCCGCGACGACCCGCCAGTGCGGAAGCACGTTCTGGACCGCGACCACCTGGGAGGGTCGTCCCTGTCCACTGTTGCGCCCGCGCTCGCCGTCCTGCTCGAGCGGGTCGAGTCGGAGGTCTCGGAGATCGTCCCCGCAACGCAGCGAGAGTGCCTGGCGCGGGCCCTCGGGCAGAGCGCACTCGCGACGGCGGATGTCGCCGCGGCCGCTGCACAAGCTCGCGTCGTGCGGCTCATGCTGTCCCGGGCCCACTGCCTGTGCTTGCGTGCGGGACGCGACCTAGGGCGCGACCCGGCGGAGGGGGCGCGTCTGCTCCGCAGAAGGCTGTCGTAGACCGTAGCACAGCAGCGGGCGAGGGCGCCGATGCCGTCTCTACTTCAGAAGCTGAAGGACAACTTCCGCCGGCCGGGGGACGTGCTCACGTTCCTCGCAACGGGGCGGCGACTCATGGCCGCGCACCGCTGCAAGACGCGGCTGCCCGTCGGGGAACTCCTGGTACGCTTCTCCCCCGCCCCCGGCCCGCCGTGCGAGCCGGGGTTCATCGAAGCGTTGGAGCGGTACGTGAACTGGTGGCTTGCAAGGCGCTGGTTCCCAGTGCCACACAACTGCTGGACGCGGTCCCTTGTGCTGTTCTGGCTCCTGCGTACACACGGCGTGGGCGATGTGGAGTTGCGGGTGGGGCTCGACGCCGGCTCCGGCGACCTGCGCGGGCACGCGTGGCTCGTGCGGAGCGGAGAGCCGTTCCTCGACCGGTCCGGCGAGGACCTGACGCGCTACCGGGTGCTGCTACGGCATCCCCCGACGGACTGAGGGGCATGGGCGATCGCCTGCGCGTGGCGCACATCATCACGAGGCTCAACGTCGGCGGGGCCGCCGGCTTCGTGCTCGATGTGTGCCGCCTGCTGCCCGGAGACGCGTTCGAGCCCGTCGTCGTCTCGGGTCACGAGCCGGAGTGCGAGGGTTCCCTGGAGGTCGGGTTCGCAGACGCAGGCGTCCGGGTGATCAGGCTCCGCGGCCTGCGGCGTTCTCCGCTGCCTCACGTGGACTTGTGGGCCGCGCGCGAGATCGTGCGCGTTCTCCGCGAGCTCCGCCCGGACGTCGTTCATACGCACATGACCAAGGCCGGTCTGCTCGGACGCTGGGCGGCCGTCAGGCTTGGGCTGCCGGCGGTGCATCACATCCACGGCTGGGCCTTCCGTGGCGAGCCGGCCCCGCTCAGGCCCGCGTACTTGGCGCTGGAGCGCCTCGGGGCGCGATGGTGCCGGCATCTTCTGGCTGTCTCGCAGGCTGACGTCGACCGCGGGCTTGCGCTCCGCATCGGCCGGCCCGAGCAGTACCGGATCGTGCACGCAGGCATAGACGTCGCGGCGACTGCGGAGCAGGCACGGAGGCCTGATGAGGAGCTCAGCGCGCTCAGGGCGACACACCGCCTTGTCGGCTTCATTGGCAGGCTGTGTCGGCAGAAAGATCCTCTCACCTTCATCTCAGCGGCGGCGCGAGTCGAGCGTGCGCGGCCCGGGGCGTGCCGGTTTGTGTTGGTCGGCGAAGGCCCGCTGGCCTCGACGGTGGACCGAGAGGCGGTGCGAGCCGGGCTGGGTGATACTCTCGTGAGGTACCCCCTCAGAGACGACGTGCCCAGGCTCCTCGGCGCGCTTGATGTGTTGGTGCACCCGTCGCGGCACGAGGGGCTGCCGAGGATGCTGCTCGAGGCCGCGGCAGCCGGAGTCCCTTGCGTCGCCACTGCGGTGGACGGCTGCGGGGAGCTGTTCGCCGGCCCGCTCGCCGGCGTGTCGGTGCCGCCGGGAGATCCGGAGGCCACGGCCTCGGCGATCCTCGAGGTGCTCGATCGGGGCGCCCGATCGCCGAACCCCGCAGCCCTCGCGGAGTACGACATCGGCAGGGCCGTCGAGGAGCTGGAAAGGGCGTACCGGGACCTGTTGCACATGTGAAGGCCGGGAGCACTACATGCTACAATAGCAGTACGAGGAATGCGGCGGCGGGAAGGAGGTGACCGGGCGACAGCCGCGTGGCTGCATCGCTTGCCTCTCGTTAGGAGCGTGGTTGGGTTGAGAGCCTATGGAGTACCCCCAGAACTTGTGTTTGTGCATGTGCCCTACTGGCCCTCGTCGCGGGCCTCAGCGGGCCCGTAGCAGGTGACCCCACCATACAGATCGGGCGCGAGATCACCGGCCAGTGGCTCGATGCTAGTTGCGTGCAAGAGGTGAGCGGGCCGGTGCAGTTCCGTGTGGCCTTGCCGTTCTCAACCCCGCCGGCGCCGGCCGCCGTGTTCGCGGTCCACACAACCGATCCGATCTCCCCTTGGAAGATCGGCTATGCTCCCGTGGTGGAGCGTTTCTCGCCGCACCAATGGGTCTACATGAGCCCCGAGTACCCGTCCCCATCATGGCCCGACGGGACCTGGGACGTCTGGTGCCAGGTCGCCTACCCTGAGCCTCCGGTGGGCGGCGGCGGCGACTCGGTTGTGCCCGGCGATCCCGATCTGGAGTCCGCCGAGGCTGCGGCTCTTTTGTGCTCCTGGACCCCTCCGCCGTACGGCTGGCCGGAGGGCTTTCCGTGTCAGGACAACGGGCAGAACGACCTTTTCGTCGGGCCTGCGACCATGTCAGCGCTGAACCTGACGGTCGCTGCAGTGCACGTTACCATCGCGGACGGCGGCGGGGGCGTTCAGGAGGTCGGGGAGCTGTACGCGGCGCTGGTGCCGGCGGACCTCGGCCTCGTGGCGGGTTGGGAGGTGACGCTTCAGGACGGGTACGAGATCCCCGACCCGGCGACGACCTATGTCACCGGATCGCTGAAGCCGCTGGGCGTTGGCCCCCTCAGGCAGAGCACAAGCGAAGGGACGCCGCCCAGCCCGCCTACCGTGAGTGGCACCATGCCGAACTCCGATGGGCTGCAGCCCCTCGGTTTCTACTACAGACAAGCCGACGCATCAGAGCCCACCACCGGCGACTCTGCCAGCAACCTCGGCGACTGGACGCTCTCCAACACACACATCGTGTCGATGGTCTGTCTGGGGGACAGGCACGCACGCATAACGGTCGAGGCCACGCTCGGCACAGCGGCGAATCCTGCTGAGGAGTCCTACTGCTGATGCAAGCCGCTCCCCGAACTGCACCGGTCGGAGCGGCATTCGGCGCTCCTGGACGCCCCGGGGGCCGCGTTCACAAAGGACGGGTCTACCGTGCGCGTGGTGTACGGCGGCGCGAACGGGCTCGACCTGACGGACGCCGGGGTTCACCGCCTTGCGATGGCCTTCCGCGACACTCGAACGTACCACAAGCAGAACGAGGGCCGGTGGACCCCGCCTCAGGCCGTGGCCCAGCCGATACCGGCTGCATCGTGCTGGTCGCCGCCGGACCCGGGATTCCCCGACCTGGTCCAGTACGCTTGGAACCGACTCGGCGCTTGCGTCGGTGAGGGCGACCTCGGGTCCACCTTCTATGGAGCGACCTGTCCTGAGCACACGCGTGGGGGAGTGGTCGATACCGGAGGTGTGCAATCCGACTTCCTCAATGCGCTCCAGGGGGATGACGTCGTGTATGCGGACTGCCACGGGTCGCCGGGGCACATGGCCATCTGTCTCCCGAGGGGTATATACTCCACCGACATAGCTGGCCTGCCGGATGGTTCCTTCACCGACCTCGAGCTCGCCTATCTCTCGTGCTGCCACTCCATGGAGCCGGGGTTCGAGACGGGCTATGGTCCGACGCCCTCCCTCGCGGACGCGATGCACGGGAGGGGTGCCGGTTGCGTGGTCGGCTACGAGGGGGCCGACTGGGCTCCGTGTCCGGGCGGCGACTTCTTCAACCACCGCCTGTGGGTGCATTGGACTGCGGGCGACAGCGTCGGCGCCGGCATCGTGAACGCGATGGCGGACCGCCTGGCGGAGTACGGGAACCTCGGGTACGCAACCAACATCCGGTCTGTCGGCAACAACGAGCTCACGATAGCTCCGGCATTCGGCCTTGGGGAGCAGTAGGGAGAGGAGTGAGTACGATGCGTGTTCTGTCAGGAGTCGCAGCGGCAGCAATGCTGGCCCTGTGCCAGATAGCTGCGCGTGCCGCCCCCGTGACCGTCGATCAGGCGCGGACCATGGTCTCAGCCGTGGCTGGACGCGCGATCGACGGCGTCCAAGCGAAGGTCACTCAGCTGCCTTCTGTCCAGGTCGCTCGATTCGCCGTCCTGTCGGATGATGGGTCTGTTCGCGAGTACTCCGTGAACCTGACGGATGGAAAGCTGCTGGGGTTCGTCGTGACTGCGCGGCCGACCACTGCGCAGGAAGCGGCTTCGATGGAGAAGGCTATGGAGTCGGCGAAGGCCACCGCGCGGGCCTTTCTCGACGCCACTGCCGCAGACCTCGAATGGAACGAAGAGGCGCGGCCCGAGAGCGCAAGCGCGTACGGGTTCGTAGCGGAGAGCTCTGCGGCACCCCCAGGCGCTAGCCCCGTCGGTCGCGCCTGGTGTCGCGTTGAGGTGGACAAGGCGACCGGCTTGGTTCTCAGCTACCTTGAGGGGCGGGCCGCGACCCCTGAAGAGGGTGCCGTGGTCACAGAGGCAGCGGCCAGCGCCAACGCCCTCGCTGCATGGGGCAAAGCCGACGCTGAGGTAGTGGGTCGGCCCAAGCTGTATGAGCGGAAGGGTCACCCGTTGTGGAGCGTCGAGCTGCGAGCGCCCGATGGGAGCGGCACGATGTACGCTCTTGACGCGGCGTCTGGTCAGGTCATGGAGGAGGAGCCTGCGGCGAGTGAGCCACGAGCGCCGCAGACGGCCGCAGGCCCAGGCGAGCGCGGCGGCGGACCGGCCGACAAGGTCGGCGCATGCGCCGGTGTCCCTATGGATAGCTGCGGTCGTAAGCACGATAGCGTGCCTCGTTGCTCTCGGCGTTGTCGTCGCCGTCAGAAGGCGGACCAGTGGCTGAGCCATGCGCTACGTGTCCGGGGCGGGGCCCCGCCGGCCCCGCCTCCGCCGGGCTGATCTGGATCAACAACAACCCCCCGGCCGAGTCGCTGACCGGGGACGAGGTGATGGCCCTGCCACCGGAGAGCCTCAGCCAAGCGAGGTTGGTCTATGCCCAGTCCTGCCACAGCTTCGACCGTCCGACCCTCCTGGGGTATTCGTACTGCGAGGCCGTAGCCGATAGGGGGGCGCAGGCGGTCGTCGGCTATGTTGAGGGCACACCCATCCCCGGCACCAGCCCTGCCGCCGACTTCTTCTACGAGCGACTCTGGTACCACTGGGCGATCAACGGCATGGGGATATGGTCCGGCATAGGGCTAGCGCTCGCCGAGTTGCACCTGAACTACGGGCCGCACCCGGGCCTCGACTCGATCAAGCTTGCGCCGTGGCACTACGACGGGTCCATCGCCCCGGCCTTCACGCTGCCGTGACGGGCTCGAAAGGAGCAGACCGATGAGACTACTATGCCTCGCGACGGCGGCCGCTTTGCTGATGGCGGCGGCCTCAGCCGCCCCGATCACGCTCGAGGATGCGCGCGAAGTTGTCAAGGACGCGACGGGGGTGAGCGTCGCCGGATGGGAAGGCAAGGCCTGGAAGGCGGGCTCTGTGGAGCTCGGCAGCTTCTCCGGCCAGAGCCCGGAAGGCCACAACGTTAGGTATCTGGTCGACTTGACCCGGGGCGTGTTCGTCGGATGGAGGGTTGTCGACTACCAGCCACCCGAAGGCGGCACAGCCGCCGTCGACGAGCAGCAGGCGCTGAAGGTCGCCCGGGAGGGTACCGCGCGGATCCTTGGCGCTCGAGCCGCGGGCCTCAGTTGGCACGTGTCGGGGACGGATCCGCACACGCTGAAGGTCGTGGGGACCGCGCCTATCCACACTGATCCCCCGGCCCGAGATACCGGGCTCCACTGCGAGGTAGAGGTCAGCCGTTACGATCAGTCGATCATCAGGTACGAGCAGCTCGTCGGCGACGACGCGCCCCTCGACATCCGGGTGTCTGCGGACGAAGCGCGCAAGATCGCCGAGGACGACTTCGCCAGACCCGAAGCCGTACTACTGGGCGCACCTGAGCTCCGGAAGTGGGCCGACGGTCGGGCCGTCTGGATAGTGACGTTCGACCCCGCGGGAGACGAGCCCCCGCACACGTACGACATCAGCGCCAAGGATGGTAGCATCATCGCGCACGAGACCCCGGAGTGGGGGCCGCCTCCACCGGAGATCGCCGCAAGATACGCGGCGCAGAATCGGCGCGAGGTAACCACGGTCGTCGTGCTGGGCTGTTTGTTTGTCGGAACCCTCCTCGCAGGCGCGGGGGCGTGGGTGATACGCCGCGTCAGGAACGGCAGGGAGACATGACCGCGGAATGACCGAGCCGGATGCGCGCTACGATAGTCTTCCTGCGCGCGTCCGGCCTCCCTTATCGTCCCGCCGGCACCACGACGAGCGCGTTCGGGATCGGTCGCTCGCGGCCGTCGCTGGGGGAGTTCAGGACCTTGCCGTCGGCGTACATCATGGCTGAGCCGCCGGAGTCCATCGCCATAGCGTCGACGGCGCCGAGCCGGATCATCAGCGTTGCCAGCTCCGCCTGCGTCATGCCCACGCTGTACCCCGGCTGGCGACCGTCCACCACGACGAGCAGCAAGTCGCCCGAGGCTGTGATGCCCACGGCGGTACGCGGCGACCGACCGACGGTTATGTCGGTCTTGAACTGCTCAGCCGCTGACGTGTTCTGGTAGCGCCCGCCGGCCACCAAGCGCGGCCCGGCGCCAAGAACGTCGCGCACCCCGCTAACCGCGGGGTCAAGGGCGGCCGCAAAGGTGACCGTCGTTCCGTTGCGCACGCCCCCCAACGCCGTCGCCACAGCCTGACCGCAGCCGGTGACGAGATAGCCGTCAGCGGGGATTGACACGTCCTGCTTCACCCCATTACCGGTCGGACGCGCGACCGCGGTCACGGCGCCGTTCCGGACCTGGAGGCAGACCTGGCCCGAGATGCAGGGCCACGAGCCGCCCCAGCGAGGCGTGACGACCTTCACGCATTCGCCCTCGCCGGGCAGCCACTCGTTGAGCCCTGCGACCGTGCAGCGTCTGCCGCCGATGTTGACCTCCGCCGTTGCGCCGAGGTTACCCATCGACAGCCGCCCATCCTGGCCGATCACAAGCGCCGTTCGCCGGGCGTACGGCATACGGATCCACTCTCCGTCGCGGATCAGCAGCCCGATCGGATCGCCCGAGTCCGGGGCGAAGTAGCCGCCGTTGACCGCCGCGAGCGCGCCGGCGTTCCGCGCGATCTGCGACAGGGGCGCCCGCGTGCGGGACACGTCGCCCGCGACCGCGAGGCGCGCCGCGAGCGACGCCCCGGGGCCCACGTGCGCGAGCAGCGCGTACGCGACGACGGGGCCCGCGGAAGTGCCGAAGCTGAACCAGGTCTTCCGGGTCCCCTCTCCGACATCGGCGACGCTGGTCCGCTCCCAGCGCTTTGGAAAGTCCAGCACCACCCTGTCCGGCCCGGCCAGCGTGTAGAACCTCGGCGCATCGACACCGTACTTCCCGTGCGCGCTGATCCGGACGAACGTCCGATCGAGGTTCTCGATCGTGACCCCGGACCCGAGCACCCCGCCGGTGGCCTCGAGGGTGATGAGCTTCGGGGGACCCTCGTCGATGAGCTGCCCCCGCGAGTCGCGCCTTACAGTGCTCTTGTTGGGCGGCACGAACCCGCCCGTTGTCACCAGGCCGACCGAGATGACCTGCGGGGAGGCCACCGCGAAGAACGGCGTGGGCTCCGCAAGGTCAACGACGGCTCGGAACTTGTCGTCATCCTCCGAGTAGCGCACGCCCAGGATCACGGCCGGCTTCATCGACACGTCCATGGCGCCGGGGCGCTCGCTGACCGCCATGCCGAAGGCCTCCGCCACGGCCCTCACAGGTAGATACGTAGCGCCTGAGTCGGCGAACGGCGCGCATGGGAGCGAGACGGCGCCGTTCGGACCCCGCGCCTCGTTGGAGCCCTGCTGCATCACCAAGGTGCGCCCGAAGAAGGAGACAGTTATCACCCCGGTCTGATCGCTTTGGAAGGCCAGACCCAGGTACTGGATGAGGGTCGCGAGGTCGAGGCACAGCGCCCCGTCGCGCCGGGTCATCCCGACATGAGTCATCCCCGCCCGTCCGTTGACCGACAGGGAGACCTCTTCCACTCCCGTCGCGGCGGCCGGCCCTTGCGCCAGCAGCGCCAGGCCGTGCGTCCACGCGGCGACATGGTCGGCCCGTGCCTCGGCCGACGCGGCAGGCAGCGCCACGCACAGCACGGCGAGCGCCGCGACCAGCTTCGGAGCAGGGCGATGTCCGTAGCGCGTGCTAGATCTCATCAGTCGGCAGCAACCTCGACAGGAACTCGAACGACTGCCGCGCGGCGGCGGCGTGATCCTGCGCTTCGACCTCGACCGTCAGCCACTGCGCGTAACCGTTCTGATGAAGCTGGTGGATGAACCCGGCGAAGTCCACCGAGCCGGTGCCGGGCACGGACCGGTCCTCTTCCGCTAGGTGCACATGGCGCACGAACGGGGCCGCGCGGTCGAGGCTGGTGGAGATGGACGCGTCGCCCCCGTACATGCACGCGGTGTCGAGGAGGAGCCTCGCGGTCGGCCTGTTGACGCGCACGACAACGTTGAGAGCCGTCTCCGTATCGCAGATCCAGTTCATCTCCGGCCTCGGGATCGGTTCGAGCACGATCTGCGTCCCCTGGTCGAGCGCCTTGCTCACGATCCCGCCGAACACCCGCGCGACAGCCTTCGACAGGGCGTGCACGTCATTGACGGGCTCGGCCGCGAGTCCTCGCGCCTTCCCGATGTTGATGGGGCATCCGAAGCGACCGGCGATGGCGACCGCCTCAAGGAACAGCTCCTCCGACCGGTCCATGACCTCACGGTCGTCCGAGCCGAGGGCCACACCGCGGCTGGCGGCCATCTCATCCGTGCAGATGGCGGCGATCTCGAGGCCGCGGGCGCGGGCCGTGTCGGCGATGCGCTCAGCCTCCGGCGCCACCTCGCCGGGGTCCGCTATCGATAGCTCGACGCCCGAGTAGCCGATCTGCGCGAGCTGGGCGAAGCACTTGTCGAGGTCGCCCCTCATGCCACGAACGTTCGGGTGCGGCTGCACTTCCGGAGTTGCCACCATGTAAGCCAGCTTCATTCGGCCTTACGCTCCCGCGCGTGCTTCGACAGCCTGGTGCTCGGTCGCCAGGCGCTCCTCGTCCGAGAGATCCTCGAAGCGCCGCAAGTATAGACTCCTGTACAGGCGGCAGGTGTTCAGGAGCTCCTTGTGCTTTCCGCGCGCGACGATCCGCCCGCCGTCGATCACCAGGATCTGGTCCGCGTGTCTTACCGTCGCCAGCCGGTGGGCGATGACGAAGGTGACGCGACCCGTCCGGGCCTCCTCGAGCGCGGCCTGGACCGACGCCTCGGTGAACAGGTCAACCGATGAGGTGGCCTCGTCGAGGATCAGTACCTTGGCGTCTGACACGATTGCGCGCGCCAACGACAGAAGCTGGCGCTGCCCGTCAGAGAGCTTCACGCCCCGCTCGTGGATCGGCGTGTCCAGCCCGTCCGGCAGGTGCGCGGCGAACTCCGTAACCTTCGCCGCGTCCGCCGCTCGGCGGATGCGCTCCGCGTCGGCACTCGGGTTCCCGAACGCGATGTTCTCGGCCAACGTGCCGGCGAACAGGAACGGATCCTGGGGCACCATTCCCACTTGCCGCCTCAGCGACAGCGCGGTGCCTTCGCGGATGTCCACGCTGTCGAGCTTAATCGCGCCGTGCTCGACCTCGTACAGCCGGCACAGGAGCTTCACGATCGTGCTCTTGCCGGCTCCGGTCGGGCCCACGATCGCTGTCACGTCGCCGGTCCGGGCCACCAGGCTGACGTCATTGAGCACGTCGTCGGCGCCGTCGTAGGAGAACGTCACGTTCTCGAAGGCTATCTGGCCCTTCAGCGGCGCGAGTGTCTGAGCGCCCTCGCGGTCCCTAACGCTCGGCACCTCGTCCAGCACCTCGAAGATGCGATCCAGGGCTACGGCCGCTCGTTGCGCGGAGGCCGCGAACTCGGTGAGTGCGCGCCATGGCTCGAAGAGCATCTGCGAGTACATGAGGAACGCCACGAGCGAGCCGAGCTGGATCTCGCCGCTCGCGAGCTTCGTGCCGCCATACCAGAAGATGACGACGAGCGAGAGAGCCGACACGAACTGCATCGTCGGGAAGAGGGTGCCGAAAAGCCGCCCCTGCGCGAGCTGCGCCGTGGCGTGGCCGTCCGTGAGCTCGGCGAAGATCCTCTGTGAGACGCCTTCGCGGGCGAAGGCCTTGATCACGCGGATCCCGGTGACCGTCTCGTGGAGGTACGCCGCAATGCCCGCCAGGGTCTCCCTCACCCGCCGGAAGATCCGCTCGCTGTACCTGCGGAACGTGAGCATGATGCCGATGATCGCCGGGAGCAGCGCGTGGACCATCAGCGCGAGCCGCCAGTCCCAGATGAACATGATCGCAGTGATGCCGACGGCCTTCAGGAAGTCCTGCGCGAGCCCGGTGAGAAGGAGCCTGAGCAGCTCGTTGACCGCGTCGATGTCCGACGTGACCCGGGCGATGATCTTGCCCGGCTCGCGCCGCTCGTAGAAGTCAAGCGACAGGGACTGCATGTGCTCGAAGACCCGGCAGCGGAGCGTGTGCATCGACGCCTGGCCGATCCTGTTCATCAGGAGCCCCGAGCCGACGCCGCCCACCATCAGCAGGATCTGCAGCCCCAGTAGGACCAAGCAGGCCTTCACGAGCACCTCGCCGGACTGCCCGATCATCCCGCTGTCGATGGCCCACTGCGTGACCTTGGGGACGACGAGCGACACCGCGCCCAGAACGAAGATCAGGACCCAGGTGCAGGCGACGATCGCCCACGGCATCCGCGCCAGCCTGAATGCGCGGACGACCGTCCTGATCGAAAGCCGCCGTCCCGTCTGCGTATCCGAAGCGCTGACCGCGTCAGCGGAGCGCTTGACCGCCGCCTGGAGCCGGCCTCCGCCTCCTCTGGGGGCGCCTCCCATCCCTAGGCCACCTCCAGCCCCTCGAGGTCGCGCTGCAGCCTGTCGAGCAGGGCGAACAGCCCGTCGCGCTGCCTGGCCAGCTCGACCGGCCGGCCCTCCTGCACGATCCGTCCCTCCTCCAGAACGATGACCCGGTCCGCGCCCGCGAGCGACGACGCGCGGTGGGCGATCACGATCGTCGTCCGCCCATGCATCAGCTTCGCGAGGGCCTGCTGGATCAGGTACTCCGTGTACGTGTCCACACTCGAGGTGCAACTGTCGAGGATGAGGATCCTCGGGTCCGTGAGCAGGGCGCGCGCTATCGCGATCCTCTGCTGCTGTCCTCCGGAGAGACGCATCCCGCGCTCACCGATCGGCGTGTCGAGCCCATCCGGGAGGTCGTCGATGAACTCGAGGATCGCGGCGTCGCGCGCGGCGGACCGGATCTCCTCCTCGGACGCGTCGGGTGCGCCGAATGCGATGTTCTCCCTTACCGTGCCGGAGAACAGGAAGGACTCCTGGAACACGACGCCGACCTGCGACCGGAGCTCGCGTGGGTCAAGGTCGCGAACGTCGTGCCCGTCGATCAGGACGCGCCCGGAGTCGGGATCGTAGAAGCGAGGGATAAGGGCGGCAAGGCTCGACTTGCCCGAGCCGACGGGGCCGAGGATGCCCACGGTCTCTCCCGTCCGGATCCTCAGGTTGATCCCCCGCAGTACCGCTCGCCCGCCGTCGTAGCTGAACTCGACGTTCTCGAACACGACCTCGCCGCGCAGCCGCCCGAGGTCCTCGGGCTTCTCGGGAGGCGGCAGATCTGGCACCTCATCCTGGATGGCGTAGATGCGCCCGGCGGCAGCGACGGCCCTCATGCAGGCGCTCACGGCCCAGCCCGTCATGCGCATCGGCATGACGAGGAAGGCCACGTAGAGGTTGAAAGCGATGAACTGCCCGACCGTGAGCTGATCCCTCATCACCAGCACGCCGCCATACCAGAGCACGAGGAGCGTCGCGAGGCCCGCCCAGAAGCCGGTCAACGGGAAGTAGAGCGAGTCAATAGCGTCGGCGCGGTAGGTTGCCGCACGCAGCCTCTCCGAATCACCGCGGAAGCGCTCCAGCTCGGCGTCCTCGCGGCAGTAGGTCTTCACCACCAGGATCGCGCCGATCGACTCCTGCAGCCGGCTCGTAACCTCGCCGAGGAGCTGCCTCGCCTTCTCAAAGGCCGGCCTTACGAACCGTCCGGACGTGGCCGCGGTTACCGTCAGCATTGGAAGGGGCGCGAGGCCGATAAGCGCGAGCTTCCAGTTCATCGTGATGCAGACGACCAGGGCGCCGACGAACATGAGGGTTGTTCTTACCATCATGCGACTCGACCACGTTAGGAAGTCGCCGACAGGCTCCAGATCGTTCGTGATGCGAGACATGAGCTGGCCGGTGCGCGTGCGGTCGAAGTAGCTGAATGAGAGCCGAGTGAGCTGCGCGTAGAGGGTCTGACGGATGTCCCTCATGAGCGACTGGCCGTACCTGACCCCCACGATGAACTCCGCGTAGCTGAACACGCCCCGGACCAGTGCGAGCCCGATGACGATCAGGGACGCGGACCAGAGCATGTCCGTGCGGCCCTGCCTAACCACGGCGTCGATCATCGACTGGATGACCTTGGGGATCCCCACCATCGCAGCCTGGCCCACAAGCGATAGGAGGATGGTCAGGATCAGGAGCCGCGTGTATCTGCGGAGCTCTCTCAACATGCGAGCTAGGATCCGCACTTCGCAGGCCTCCGGCTGGTGTGTCTTCTCACAGGCTCACCAGTCTACCGCAACCGGCGAAGAGCGGGGAGGGGGGCGCCTTCGTGAGTCCGGGGGCTGCCATCCCGACGCACCTCGTCTGGCGCCACAGGCGGCAGGTCACGGCCTGGCTCGCCTCGAAGCCGGATCCACACGCCGCGCCCGTCTGGGCTATCTGCCGCACTGACGAGAGGAGGGTGGCTCGTGTTCCTGGTGTTTCCTGACGAGAGCGGGTCGCTCTACCCGAGCTATGATAGCCTCCGCAACGGCTACGGCCGGCAACACATCGTCACGGCATCGTCGCCAGCAGCCTTCTTCGTCCTGGCCGCGGTTGGCATTCGGGAGTGTCATACACCCGTTGTCGACGACTGGTTCGCGGCTGCCAAGAGGGCGTTTCTCAACAGCCCGACGGCAGCAGCCGGCCAAGCGTATGAGATCAAGGGTGAGGTACTCTACTCTCTGCGGCGAGGCCACCCGCCCGCAGGCTGGACAGGGACGCGGAGGAACAAGCCACACGTAGATGCGCAACGGAGGATATGGCGTGGTCTGGCGCCGGCGCAGCTCCGGGAGTTCGAGGGTTCCGTCTTCGACCTACTGGTGCGGCTCTCCCCGGTCGTGTGGGCGATCGTCGTCATACAGCGCGACCACTACCGCAAACACAAGGATCGGGCCTGGCATCCCTACCACTACGCGATGACGTTCCTCCAACAGCGGGTCCTTCATCACGTGCAGGCGTCACAGGGAGCCTATCAGCGGGCGATGTTCGTCATCGATGAAACCAGCACGTTGCGTACGGCGTCCCAGTTCGATGACTACCTTGCGATGAGAGAGAGGATCAACGCCACTGCGTCCTGGCCCGTGGAGTTCGGGCGGTACCTCGTGGACGTCGCCGTGTTCGGTCAGTCTCACCTGCACCAGGCGCTACAACTGACTGATGTAGTGGCCCATGCCGTCTACCGCCACGTCCGCAACGATGACCCTCTCGGGTGGTTCGGTCGAATCGAGCCGCTGCTGGCCAGACACTGGGCGACCGGTACGCCCCGTAATGCGGGCCTGACGTTCATCCCCAGGTAGGGCTGTGCTCGCGCGCGCCAAGAAAAAGGCCACCCCGAGGGGTGGCCTTCAAAGAGCAAGCATGCGACGCGACCTAAGCCGGCCGCCGCTCACCACTGCGGGTAGCATAACTCCCCCCCGCCCTGTGTCAACCCTGGGGGCAGGCCCCGCGCCCGCCCGCCGCGAATGCCAGATCCCTTGGAGGCACACGGTGCACCCCATCGCCCGAACTCGCGAGACGACGCTGGCGATCCTCGATTCCAGACTCGCCCCGTACGCCACCCCCAACGCGGGCACCGGACGCAGGCGCGTGCCGGAGCCCGACTGCCCGGTGCGGACGGCGTTCCAGCGCGACGTCGGACGCGTCGTCCACTGCGCCTCCTTCAGGCGGCTCCAGTACTGCACCCAGGTCTTCCTCAACGATGCCGGCGACTACTACCGGACCCGGCTCACCCATGCAATCGCCGTCGCCCAGATCGGGAAGACAATCGGTCGCGCGCTGGGGGCCAATGAGGATCTCGTCGAGGCCATCGCACTCGCTCACGACATCGGCCACCCGCCGTTCGGCCACGCCGGCGAGATGGCGCTCGACCAGCTCATGAGGGAGCACGGCCACAGGCAGGGCTTCGAGCATAACCTGCACGGGCTGCGGGTGCTCGACGAACTGGAGACGCGCGCGCCGGGGATGCGCGGGCTGAACCTGACGTACGAGGTGCGCGAGGGCGTCGCGAGACACTTGTCGACGTACGACGAGCCCGCGCAGACGCCGGAGTTCCCGGCCGTCGGGATGCCCCGCCTGGAGTGTCAGATCGTTAACCTGGCCGACCCGATCGCCTACCGCAGTCACGACCTGGACGACGCGCTCGCAACCGGCGTCCTCAGCCTGCGCGACCTGGACACGTCAGGACTCGATCTGTGGGAGCGGGTACGATCCTCGGGCGTCCTGCCGCCCGATGCGACCGACACGGAGGTGCGCATCCACTGTGTGCGGGGACTCATCGAGGTCTCTATCCTGAGTGCGCTCCGCCACGCCGAGGAGACCCTCCGGAGCAACGCCGTCGACTCGCCCAGGGCACTCGCCGCCCTGAACCGCCCGGTGATCGAGCTGTCAGAGGAGCTGCTAGAGCCGGACAAGGAGCTTGCGGGGTTCCTGCATGACCGCATGTACAGGCATCCCGTAGTGGCCCGCATGAATGCGAAGGGCAAGCGCACCATGACCGATCTGTTCCGGGTGCTCATGGAGGAGCCGGAGGCGCTGGGCGAGCCTTTCAGATCCCGGGTGCTCGACGCCGGCGAGGCGGCCGGGCCGGCAGTGTGTGACTTCCTGGCGATGCTCACCGATCGCAGCGCCCTGGACCTCCACGCCGACATCTTCGACGCGCGCAAGCCGTCGGGAGTGGACCTGTCGCGGTACTGCAGGCTGTGACTTCACCCCTCTCCCCGGCGAAGACGGATGTGAGGCGCATCGCTGCCGTGCGTCCCTCCGGCGACCCCCGGAGGTAGAGCCTTGCCATCGGCAAAGCGCGGTGTAACAATGGCAGGCGGGCGAGAGGAATGGCAATGCCCCGGGCCTGGTACGACGCGAGTGGATCCGCCGGTCTAATGGAGCCGACCGACGAGGAGCTGCTCACCGCGTGGCGGCGCGGCGACCTGTCGGCGATGCGGATCCTCGTCTCGCGTCACATGTCGACGGTCCGCGGCCCGCTGTCGTGGCTCATTGAGGACACCCAGGCGTGCGAAGACACCGTGGTGGATGTGTTCTCCTCGCTCGCCGAATCCGATGAGCCTATGTTCCCCGCCACCAGCCTCTCCGTCGGCCTCACCCGACACGCCGTCCTCGCCGGCGACGCTTGGCGGAGAAGCCACGCGGCCGAGCGCGCGCGCCAGGCGCAGGCCCTGCGGCAGGGCAGTCAGGCGTCGGGCGGCCCACGCCCTCAGGAAGTCGTCGCGGCGCTGGCCGAGCTGCCCACCGACTTCTTCGTGCCGCTGATGCTGCGGCACCTCGAGAACCGAGGCATCGCGGAGATCGCCGAGGTCTGCGAGAAGAGCGACCGGCAGATCTGGGCCGCCATTCACCAGGCGCTCATGACTGCCGACCGGGCCATCCGGGGGACGCAGTCCACGACCCAGAGGAGCCCGGGCGCGGCGTGCGATCACATCGCGATCCTGCGGATGTTGGAGGATGACCTGCCGGCAAGGGAGCGCGACCGAGTCGCGGCTCACATAGCCCGGTGCGGCGATTGCCGGGCGCACGAGTGGCGGCTTTCCACGCTGCTCGCGTTCCTCGGCAGCATCTCAGGGATGAAGCGAAGGCGCGACGACCCCACAGCGACCTGGGAACGTATCGTCGAGCGGGCCCGCAGCGGCTCCTCGCGTGCCAGGACCTCGGTGGTGTTGCGGCGCGGTGCGTCGGTCGTGGCCGCGATGTCGCTCGTGGCGACGGTGATCCTGGTCGTGGCCGCGATCGCATCCAGGCCCACGCCGGCGGCTCCTCAGAAGGTCGTGGTCGCCCCCGTCACCGATGAGGACGGGGGCACCTTGACCAAGACGACCGTGGCTCCGCCGGACGGCAAGCTCAACCTGCCACAAGAGCGCGCCGAGTCGGAAGGCCCGGCCGTCACACGGCCCCAAGTCGAGACGGCGTGGCTACCCCTGCCGGAGTTCGCGGGCGACCCCTCGAAGCCGTCGGCGGCTGATCTGCAGCCGGCCCAGGCGAGCCCGGTAACCGGGCGAGAGCCCGTTGTGGCGCCGGAGGCCGCCGTCGCGCCCACGGAGCCTGGCAAGCTGACGACGACGGCGAACCCCTCGATGCCGACCCGAGCCGGCTGGAGCCGCTCCGCCGCCCTCCCGCGCGCGGGCCGACGCTCCCGTCCCCAGGACACGGCGCCCCCGGAGCCGGATGCTCGCGCCTCAAGCGGCCCGGAGCGGAGCGAGATCGTGATCCCACAGCCTCCGCGGTTCAACCCGCCGCAGCCTGTGCTGCCGAGGATCGTGCGCGGTGCGAAGACCGCCGCGGCCGGAAGCTCGGTCGGCACGGAGCCGCCGGCGGCAAGCGGGGAGTCATCAGACCATACGCGCTCGACGCTGGCGGGAATTGTGTCGCTGTTGTCGGGCTTCACGAAGCCGGACGGCAAGACGCACTAGCCTGGTGGGTCTCCGCCGTTCAGTCCGAGGGGACGATGTCGAGGTAGTTCAGCATCGTGAGCTGCGGCTCCCCGTCGCGCTCCGCTCCCCCCATTTCGACCGTGAGCATCCCGTCGGCCAGCTCCACGCGCTTTGTGCGCTTGATGTAGAAGCGCAGGAGGGCGCTCGTCGCATCGCCGGGCTGGATGACCGGCACGCCCTCGACTGCCACGCTCTGGTCGCGGTAGTAGCCCCGGTCAGCCCAGCCGACGGAGACCGTTACCTCGTAGGCGCCGTTCTCGAGCGCGAACTCGAATGTGTTCAGCGCGCCGGTCTCGTCGTAGATGATGGATCTCTGCAGCGGCGTAATCGTGTTGTCGCCCGCGATCCAATGGCAGAGAAGGCTGTCGGACCCGACGTTCCCGCCGATCCAACCGTAGGCGACGGCCGAGTCGTATGCGGCCCAGCCGACCTTCATGTATTCCGCGCCACCGACAACGAGAGGGTCGGCCGTTGGCGCACCCGCGGGGTCCTGGAAGTTAATGTGATACTCCCCGCGCGGGTGCGGGGGCCCGCCCGGCGGAGGCAGGACTGGCAGGTCGCTCCTCTCGCCGGCGATGTAGCGGCCCAGCTCCTTGCGCAGGTCGGCGAAGCCCTCATCGTCCCATGTCCAGGAAACGAGGCTGTCGATGACTGAGTCCACGGTGGGATCGGGCGTCGATGCGGCGCCGGCGGCGGGCCTGTTGGCCCCATTGGCGAGCCGCAGGTACTCGTAGTCCTCAAGCGCCTCGCGGAGCAGCTCGAGCCTAATCGAAGGGATGAACCGCGTCGTGGCCTGGGTGGTGCCCGGCTCGGGGTACAGCAGGAACCCGTCGCCGTTACCTTCCCCGACCCAAGGGTCGGTCCACGGGTCGCCCCAGCCTGTGAGGTCGTGATAGGCGAGGCCGTCGACGCGATGCTTGAACAGCGCGAAACCGAGCAGCCTCGCCTCCAGGCCTCTGTGGTCGATCGTCGCGGGGTTCAGCAGGGGCGCGACATCGGCCGCCGTCGGCCGCCACCAAACCTGCTCGTCGTGGTCCGACTGACGGTCCACAGCCGTTGCCTCGTCATAGGCGCTCAGGCTGCAGATCCACGTGTCGAACCCCGCGCCGGCGTATGTGGCGTTCGCGTACAGCTCCGCCCGGGGCTCCGACCCGACGGCGATGCGCAGATGGGGCGCCACCGCTCGAGTCATCTCGGACAGGTACGCGGCCAGGTCGAAGGCAGCCGCGTCCTGCGGACTGTCCGCCAGCAAGTAGTAGGCCCTTGACGCATACTCGCGGTCAACCAGGTACGCGTCCAGGGCAGCGAGGTAGTGCTGCCACTTCAGGTTGTACGCGGCTGTGCCGTAGGCGTCGCCGATCGGCAGGCCGCAGAGCGTCTCCGGCCGAGGGGCGTCCGCTGCCGTGTAGCGCAACACCTCGAAGCACGGGAAGCCGACGTCGTTCCAGCCCTGCCCATCCACGTACCGCGGGGCGAGCTGTGCGAAGCTGAGCGGGGCGCCAATGGTGTCGTCGAGGGTCTCCGCGGCGCAGTCGAATGCGACACCCGGGCCAAGGCTCCCGGGCGACGTCGGCTGCGAGGGAGTCAGCCTATGCTCGTAGAGGAACGTGCTGATCTCGTCCAGCCGGGCCATGGAATCGCCGCCGAGTGCCTCGCGCGACAGACCCATCGCCGACGGTACGCTGAGACCGCGCGGGAGCGAGAACGCGAACACGTGAAGCCGCACGGGGACGTCGAACGCCTCGCCCGCCGCCGTGATGGACAGTGAGGCGGAGTGGTCGCCTGCGGGCGCGTTCTCGGGGAGCTCGATCGTGAGCCAGACCGGCGTGTTCTGGCCCTCGCGCAACGGGAACGCCTCACCAGGCTGCCTTGGGATGAGCGGATCGGGCCAGAGGCCGGTGCTGCCCGCGGAGTCGCTCGAGGTGGTCACAGTGACGAACTCGACCGAGTGGATCGTGACGGTCTCGCCCAGGCCGAAGCTCGGTGGGACGATGCCGCACGTGCCGCCCGACCGCGACCAGATGACAAGCTGCACCGGCTCGAACTCGTTGCCCGCGGCGTAGATGCGGAGCTCGTCATCGGTGTTCGACGGGATAGCGGATCTGGCTGTCTCGGGGAAGACCTTCACCGAAGTCGGCGTCGTCCACAGCCTAACCGCGTCGGACGACTGTGAGAGGGCGTAGGTGTAGTCAGCGGCAGCGCCTGTCACGGGGCGCACGTCGGGGCCGCCACCGCCGCCCCCGCCGCCGTCGCCTCCCCCGCCGTTCGACGGCCCCGAGCCGGGGCTGCCGTTGAGGAGTGTACACCCGCCCGCTACGGCGGCGCAGGCGCAGAGCGTGAGCAGCGGCCAATGCTTCATGTCGCCAAAAGCCCCCGATCGACCGCCCGGCCTACTCAACGGATGTAGGACAGCCCACATAGGGGCAATGGGCCGCAGCAGCCGGACTCTAAGATACCGCGCACGTCGGCTTGGGGGAACACCGCTGACGCAAGCCCCAACGCGGCCGCGCGTCGGACGAGGGGGTCCTTGTCCACCAGCGCGGGCGTTAGGCGGGCGAGCGCGTCGTCGGGATCGGCCCCCCTCAGGACGAGCCCCACCGCGACGGCAGCGGCCGCCCGAAGGCGGGCCGACTTGCGGCGAGCCGACCAGCGCAGCAGCGCTTCGCACGCCTCGCCGTTCTGAGTCCCGCGGTGGAGCAGGCCCAGGCCGAGGGCGGCAAGGCCGGCCGTCTCCGGCAGATCGAGGAGCGGGATAGCGGCACCGTCCAGCTCCTGCCCCGCGGAACCTGCGCTGAGCCGGCACGCGGCGAGGATCTCGGCGCCGGCCACCAAGGCGGGGGCTCTGTGCGTCGACCGCAGAGCGGCTGCTCTTGCCCCGCCCTCACCCCGCCCTCCCCGTCGGCAAGCTCGGGGTCGTGCAGCCCTCTCCCCAGGGAGAGGGGTCGGGGGTGAGGGCTGCGGCGCGCTCCGCGCCACCCCGTGCGGCCCCTCCAGCACTCCGGCGCATAGCGCCGCGCAGGCGCGCTGCCAAGTGCCGGTGGAGCAGCGGCGGACGAGTTCAGCACTCAGGCGGACACTCTCGCCGACCGCTGCGTGCTCACACGCGTCGGGCAGCGACCACAGCGCCGCGCGCCGGACCTTACGCATCGGGTCGGCCAGGAGGTCCCATGCCGGATCGAGCGGCAGTGCCCCGGACGTGCGGCACGCGGTCACGTGAGCCCGCAGCCCGACCAGACGGCGCAGGCCGCGGCGCCGGCTGTTGCCGGGGCACCGAAGCAGCGGGTCGATCAGCTCGCGCCTAACAAGCTCGAGCGGCGGCCCGGGCTCGGCCGCTCGGGCGATCGGCGATGCCGCGTCGTACCCGGCGTCCACCAGCGGCTCCCACTCGCGCGCGCCCCGGAGCCGCATGAGAGACTCAAGCGCCTCGCCCGCCGCCCGGCCCTCGAGGACGCTGCCCAAGGCCTCCAGCCTGCCGAGAAACACCGTCATGTCGTCGCCCTGGCGGCGGGCGCCCGCGATGAGATCCGTAGCCGGCTGCCACGCCGAGGCCCTAAGCGCGATGCCGACGCCGGCAAGCGCCGCCTTGCGCCTCGCGGGAGACGGGTGCCGTAACGCGGCGCCGAGCGCCGACGCGACACTGTCCCCGGACGCGCCCGCAAGGCACGCCCCAACGATGCGCGGCTCATGGTCGCGGAGATGGTGGTCGGAGTCGAGATCGAGCGAGGCCAGCGCCGTCAATCCGCGCTCGCCGGTACCCATCACGACGTGCTCAAGCGCGGCCAACGCGCGCAGGCGGACGACGCGAAGTGGCGAGCGGAGCATCTCGGACAGCAGACCGATGGCTCTTGCCGGGGCACCCAGGTCATCTCCGTGTGTGCGTGCGCTGGCCTCGGCCGTGCCGGCCGCCGACCTCACCCCCGCCTTCTCCGCGCTCAGACACCCCCTCTCTGCTAGCGGAGAGGGGGCCGGGGGGTGAGGTTGGATGCGCCGTGGCGACCCGCATCCACCGTACTGCAGGGCCACGGCGAGCGGCACAAGCTCGTCGCGCAACTCGTCCCGCGCCACCGGCGCCCACCCCGCCGCGCCGACGGCGACCGCGGACAGAAGCGACTCACAGCGGTCGCCGGACAACGCGGGCGCACCCTTCATTCGCCAGGCACGAACGACCAGGACGAGAACTCGGCCGGGCCGGCCTCGCTCGCGAAGCCAAGAACGCCCTCGCGCGTGTTGTTCCTGTCGGAGACGTACAGCGCCGGGCTCTCCGAAACAACCGTCCGACCATCGCCCGAGAGCAGCCGCACGGTCACACGGTCGGTGACGACCTTCCCCTCGAGCACGTAAGGCGTGCCGGGCGTCCACCTCGCGGCAGCGTCCTGCCACCGCGTCCTGTCGGGCAGCGCAAGGTCGAGGAGTGCCAGTCCCTCGGAGCCGAGCACAACCCTGAAACCCTCGGTCAGACCGGCTCCGGCCTGGAACAGCAGCCCCGCAGTCGACCCTTCCGGCACGACGACAGTGCAGCGCCAGGTTCCCTTCGAGCCTCGGATCGCGGAGCAGAGCGCCGAGGCCGACTCGGTCCCCGTCTGCCGCACGGCGGTCTTCTCAGCGTTCGCCCACTCCCACGACCCGGAGGGTGTGGACCAGTCCGCCCCTAGCGCTGACGCAACCTGCGCGACGGCGCCCGCCGCCGCTCCTTCTCTCCAGCCCCAGAAGTCAGCCGGGCCCTTCCAGGTGTGGAAGCCGATGAAGCCGGGCTTGTCGGTCAGCTCCTCGGGCGCGTCGACCCAAGGACTCTCCGACACGAATGTCGCGCCGTCGCCGGAGAGGAGCCGAGCGCGGATGCCACCGGAGCGGGTCTCGGCTTCCAGGACGTAGTCGGTGTCGTAGTGCCACTTGTCCTGTTCGCCGGCCCAGAGAGCCTGCTGCGGATCGTTGCGGTAGATCATCAGACACCCGGCGCCGAACGTGCCCCCCAGCCAGCATATGAAGCCGTCCTTGTGCAGCTCGTCGGTCTGGATCGTCATCCCCGCCCCGCCGGCGCCCGGGCTGACGCGCACGTTGCATCGCCAGATGCGGTCCGCGCCCGAGACGGCCTTGTTGAAGGCCCAGGCTCGCTCGGCGTTCACCTGCTGGCGGATGCGCACGCGCTCGACTGTGGCGAACATCCACGATCCCTGGCCGCTGACAGTCCAATCGGGCGTCTCCGGGGAGGGTAGGCGGCGCAGGTTCGGCGGGTTGTCGACGACGGACGACAGTGGTGTACCGGACAGCTCCGCTCCCCGGAAGCGCCCTGCGCCGTCCTGGCAGAAGACGCCTAGCACTCCGTTGGCGCTGAGCCCGCCGGCCGGCATGTCGATCCACGGGCTCTGCGACAGCAGCGTCTTGCCATCGCCGGCGAGCATCTGCACGCGAACGCGTCCCCGCTCGACGACGCCCTCGAGCCAGTACGTGTTGTAGGCCGCCCACGGCGCCCACTCGTCGTTCCAGAGCACCCGGCCGTCCGCGGTCCGAAGCGAGAAGCCAGTGCAAGGGGCCTCCCCGCCGAGCTGGCAGCGCAGCCCTCCGGCAAGGCCGTCGGTCGCCGGGAACGCGATGCCGCAGGCGAGCGTGCCCATCGACGGCTCGACCGCGCAACGCCACGCTCCGGCTCCGCCGCTGACCTCGTCGCAGGTCGCGGCGGCGAAGCCCGGCTCAGCCTTGTGCACAAGGAGTGTGCGAAGATCGGTGCGCCACAGCCACTCGCCCGCCACCGCGGACCAGCCCCCACCCAGGTCTGACGACGCGGCGGCCACGGCGCAGTTGCCCGTGAGGATGACAAGCATCAGGAGAGCTCCTCCCGTCGTACGCGGCTCTAGGCTCATCACGTTAGCCGCGTTGCTCCGTGCCCAACCGACCTCACCCCCCGGCCCTTCGACAAGCTCAGGGCCGTTCCCCCTCTCCGCTGGCGGAGAGGGGGTGGTCACCCGCGCAGCCGGGGACCGGGGGTGAGGTTGTCCGGGTGCGGCAGAGCTACGCTCAATCGGCCTTGTCCGCAGCATGTCCCGTCACCAACTACGCCTTGTCGTAGCTCGGTATCTTGAGCTGCTCGCCACCCCGGAGCGACGACTCGTGCGCGACGATCCCCGGCGCGGTTATGGAGAGCGCCTCGTAGACGCTCACGGCCGGCTCGCGGTCCTCGAGTATCGCCATGATGAACTCGTGCGTGAGGAACGGGTGGCTGGCCCCGTGCCCGCTATCGTACCTCATCGCCTCGGGCACCATGCTCCAGTAGTCCGGCACTGTCGTGATGTCCGGGCCCTCTCGCGCCTTGATGACGAACGGCTGGCCCGACCAGCCTTCCGAGAAGAGCGACAGGTTGGTGCCGAACCACTGGGCCCGCTCGCCGTGGTTCCACACGTTCCACATCACGTTGCAGCGGCACATGTGGCCCTTGTCGGTCCTGAAGAGCGCGCACTGGTTGTCGAACGGGTTGTTGTAGGCGTTGTCCTTGAATGCCTGGTCCGTGCCCACCGTCCCGAGGCACGACACCTCGGTCAGCCGCTCACGGCTGACCCCCACCAGGAAGCCCGTTGAGTGGGTGGGGTAGAGCATCGGCGGGTAGCCGTAGCGCCACGTGCGCCTGCCCTGGTAGTAGGAGAGGCCGTCGTACCCGGCTCCGATGGCCGGATGGTAGTACTCGACCTCGGAGTACATGAGCTCGCCGAACTTCCCATCCTCGTAGAGGCGCCTGGCGGTGATGGTGTCCCACCGGTAGTAGCTGGTCTCGGCCATCATGTAGTAGACGCCGTTGCGCTCCTTGGCCTCCAGCAGCTCCTCGCACTCCTCAAGCGAGATCGCCGCCGGTACGGCTGAGATGCAGTGTTTGCCGTGGTTCATGACCGCGACACAGTGGCGCACGTGATCGGGCGCGCCGCTGAAGACGGAGACGGCGTCGATCGTGTCGTCCTTGATGAGCTCCTCGAGCGACGGGTAGGTCTTGCCGCACTGGTAGCGGTTGGCGAGGTTGTCGCGCCGCTCGGGGATGAGGTCGCTCACCGCGGCGACCTCGCAGTTCGGATCCTCGTGCCAGTGGAAGCTCGCGCCAAACCCGCCGCCCACCACACCGATCCTTACCTTCTTGTCCTGCACCGGCTGTTCTATCCCTTCCCGCGCTTCGGCGGCCCAGGCCTTGGTAGCGAGTGACGACACCACGGCGGCCCCGCTCACCGAAGCGATGAACTGGCGTCTTGATAGCTTCGCACTGGTCATGGGATGGCCCCTCTCCGGCGCGTCAGAACAGGCTGAGCTCTCTCAGGCTCCCGCCGTCCGCGGCCACGACGTAGAGCCGCCCGCTGATGGTGAAAGCGATCTCCTTGCCATCCGGAGACCACGAGGGGTCGCTTCCGCGAGCCGTGGTCCCGAGCCTGTTCACCGTCCCCGCGGCCACGTCGAGCACGCAAATGCTCTTCGGGAGCGGGCCCGTCGGGTCCGGGTCGGGTGGCTCGCCCGCAAACGCGATCCGCTTGCCGTCCCGCGACCAGTCGGGAGCGGTGGCGAACGCCGCGACCGCCAGGCGCTGGTCGGAGCCGTCCGGGTTCATGAGGTACAGTTGGGAGATCCCGTCGCGCTCGCTGCAGAAGGCGATCGTCTTACCGTCCGGAGACCAAGTCGGCGCGGTGTCGGCCGCGGGGTCAGTGGTGAGCCGAGCGACCTCGTCACCACCGACTGTGACCACGTAGATGTCCTGGCCGCTGTCGCGGTCGCTGCAAAAGGCGATGCGCTTGCCGTCCGGCGACCACGAGGGCGAACGGTCGGTGGCGGGATTCCCGGCGACGAGTCGCGTCTTGCCGGAGGATAGGTTCAGGACCGCGATGTCCCTGTTGCCATTCCGTTCCCATGTGAATGCGACGTTCTTGCCGTCGGGGGACCAGTCGGGCTCGGTTGCATCACCCTCAGCGGGCTGCAGCGACTCCACAGTCCCATCTGTGGCGATAGCGCGGAGACGCCCGCCGTCGTCGGTCGCATAGGAGAACGCTATCTTCTCCGTGCCCGGCGACCAGTCCGGATAGCGGCACCGGAGCGCCGTCGGCTCAGCCGCGAGCGGCAGCACGATTGCCAGGATGCCTGCAACCACACGGCCGGGCCCCATAGTGCTGCTCCCTTCCGCGCACCTGGGGACAATGGGCTTCAGCCCATTGCCAACGGCGCGCGAGCAATGGGCTGAAGCCCATTGTCTCACAGCCCCTTCCCCCCACCCGCCAACACACCTGCTATCGCGGCGCGAGCTCGCAGTCGTCGTAGGTCACGTGGCCCTCGTTGTATGGGCAGCCGATGACGGTCTCCAGGATGAACCGTACCTTGGCCGTTCCCTCGGTCGCTGTGAACTCGCGCACCAGTTCGGTGTAGCCCGCCGCCGCGGTGAGCTCTGCCGGCGGATGGTCGGCGACGACGTTCCCGCCGGCGTCGATCTCCTGGATTCTGAGGGCCGCTCGGTCCCCCGAATGAGTGCCAAAGCCCTTGCCGTGCAGATCGACGGCTTGCGCCCAGACCGATGCACGATACTGGACGCCTGGCGCCACGCGGGCCTCCTGGTAGATGAGCGTGTGGCCGTCGCCTTCGGTGTGCGTGCGGATCGCCTGCTTCCCGCTCCGGGTCTCGGGCAGGCCCCAGTCAGGGTGGATCGAGTAGTCCGACTCTGCCCAGATGTACGACTGAGTCGGGCCGGCGAAGAGGTACTGCCAGCCCTGGGCCTCGACCTCGCGACCAAGGCGCCCAAGCTGCCCGCCGGCTGTTGACTCAAAGCCCGGGTTCGCCAGCAGGTTCCCGGCGACGCGCTCCGGCTGCGGAAGGCAGACGGCCTGCGCGCTCGGCCCGCCCGGTCCCGGCCCGATCTCGACAGCCTGTACGGCCGCCTCGCCGCCGTGAGTGTTGCGGAAGCGCAGGGCGATCACGCCGTGGCTGGGCGCGATGCCGTCGTACACAAGATCCGACGCGCGCCCGATGCCGCCCGCGGTGGCCGACACGTCGACGTCCGTTGCCACGGGCGCAGCGTTGATCTCCACCGTCAGCGCGCGCGACCGCGCGGGCGTCGCCGTTGTCTCGCAGAGCTTGATGCGCGCGTGGTAGGTCCCCGGACCGACGGTGAAGTAGAGCGTGAAGTCCTGAGCGTGAATGCCGTACCGGTACAGCTCGGGATCGGGGGTGCCTTCCACTTGGATGCGCCTGCGCTCGGTCCACCATGTCTTCGCGACCGAGTCGGCCATGTGCTCAAGCCTGGTGACGACCTCGGTCGCGGGCCGCCATGAGTTGCCGCCTGAGTCCACGTAGTCCTCGCTGCCCGCATAGCCGAGGATAACACGTTGGGCGCCCCGGGGCCCGCCACCCTCGCCCGTCTCGGGCACGGCTGTCGCTGAAGACCACTGCGCCTCGGTTAGCCACACGTCGCCCCCACGTGATACGGGGTTGCCCTCCCCGCGCGGCACCACCTGGACGGTATGACGGCCCTGCGGCAGGCCGGTCAGGTACCAGACGACCTGGCTCCGGCGCTCCTGTGGGCACCAGAAGTCGATCCCGCAGAGCTGCTTCTCCCCATCTAGGAACACGTCGGCGAGACCCCCGCTCGGACCGACGTCGCCGATGATCCTTACCTGGTTGCCATTGAACTGAGCAGGCGAGCCGCCGGCTTCCAGCGGAACGCTCCCGCACCCAGACCGCGGGCCGGACATCACTACGTCTCGCTGACCGTCGTGCCTCACTTCGACAAGGTAGTCGCCACTCGGGAGCCGGCGCGCGCGGAATCCGTTCCGGCTCAGGTCCGCGCAACGCGTGAGCGCCCGGCCTCCGGCGCTGATGCTCGCCGGGTCGAACGCCAGCCTGAGCACGTCGACCGCCGGAGCCTCGGCGTCGAATGTGCGGTAGCTCACTTCCCCGGGGCGGTAGCGTACCTCGCGGACCACAGACGACGTCCGCATGATGTGATTCTCGCCCGCCGCGCCGAGCACATCGGGGAGCCAGGCCATCGTCCCCAGCACGTGCTTCAGAGCCATTGGGTGCGCGATCTTGAACCACTCGCCCGCGACGATGGGGCCGCCGTCGATGTTGTCCTCGACGACCCCCGTCTCGTGCACATCGTACGTCGCGAGTATCATCTGCCTCCGCGCCATCTCGCGGGCCCACTCGCTCTCGGCCGCGACGCCGTACTCCGCCCAGACGGTCGCGAGCTCCATCGGGCCGTACCATAGCGAGCGCCCGCAGCACCCTGAGGACTCGGGGTAGGCCCACGCGCCGGAGTACACGTCGCCGTTGGAGTAGGGCGACACGCTCGTCCGGTTGAGGAAGAGGGACATGACGTTCCGCGCGTCGGCGCGCCAACTGGGGAACTCCGTGGGATGCTCGATGAGGTACCGGGCGACGTACTCGGTGACGTTCTCAGCTTGCACCGGGTCGTTCCAGTCCCAGTAGTTGCGGCCCCACGTGTCGTTGATCGTCCACCTGGGGAGCAGATAGTCGCGCAGGTACGCGACGCCCGCCTCGCGGGCCGCGAGCAGGGCACCGTTGTCACCGGTGTACCCGACGCTGATAAGCTCATCGAGGAAGGCAAGGATGAAAGCCACACCGCCTGTCTGGATGTCCTCCCACGGCACGTCCTCGGAGTTCGCGTACCGCGGCCAGGGCGGCGCTCCCGGACGGCGGTCGCGCTTCTCGGCGAGCAGGTCGGCCCAGTGCTTTGCCGCGTCGAGCCAGCGTCGGCTGCCTGTGAGCTCGTATGCTCTCACGAGCGCGAGCCCGGTCTCCGCGACGATGTCGAGTTGGATGAACCCGCGCGGGTCGGCGTCTCGGTAGGCGATGCCCTTTGTGGGACAGCTCACGAGGATTCTCGGCCACGGATGGTCGGCGGGCGTCTGACAGTGGTCCAGAAGGTAATCGATGTTGAGTGCTATCAGCCCGATGACGGTCGCGTCGCCCGAATAGCGATAGTAGTCGACAAGGCCGGAGATAACGTACGCGGCCCTCTGCCCGAGGTCGCCGTTCTCCCACAAGCCGCACTCCGGCACGGTGATCGTGCCGTCACGGGCTATCGCCCAGCGCCCATTGAAGACGAACTGCGGGCCCGGGGAATCCGACTTCCCGGGAGCCGCCCAGGGGTAGCGCTTGAGCGTCTCCGCCGCGATGCGCACGCGCAGGTCGCACTGTCCGTTCTGCCCGGCGTACCAGGGCGCTATCACGCCCTGCCCGTCATGGACCGCGTCATGCGCGTAGTAGGCCCGCTGCACGACGGGCTGCGCCTCAACCGCCGCGCTCGTGAGCGCGAACACTACCAACGTGCCGGTCCGCGCTATCATCGCTATCATCGAAGCGGCCACCTCTCAGGGGACGGTTGCCGGCCCGGCCCTACCCGGTCAGCGCCGCCACGTCCGCGAACCTGTCCCTAAGGTCGGCGTAGAGCTTCCTATAGATGCCGTGGTACCCGGCGTAGAGAGCGGCTCGCTCCGGGGCGGGCTCGGTTGTCGTCGTGACGTGGATCGCGGCGTCACAGGCCTCCTCCACGGCGGACCAGACCCCGGCGCCGACGCCGGCGAGCAGGGCCACCCCCAGCGCCGGGCCCTCTTCGACGTTAATGAGCGAGTGCGCCTTGCCGGTCACGTCGGCGCATATCTGACGCCAGAGCGGGCTGCGCGCCCCGCCGCCCGACGCGCGGATCTGGGTCATCGGCACGCCCATCGCGTCCAGGATGTCGAAGCTGTCTTTCATCCCGTAGGCGACCCCCTCCATCACCGCGCGGATGATGTGCGCCCTCTGGTGCCGGAGGTGCAGACCGAAGAAGACGCCCTTCGCGCTGGGGTCCGGGTACGGGCAGCGCTCGCCGGTGAGGTACGGCAGGAATACGAGCCCCTCGCACCCCGCCGGCGCGGTCGCCGCCTCCTGGCACATGATCTCATACGGGTCACAGCTCGCGTTCGCGGCGATGTCGCGCTCCTGGGCGCACAGCGCGTCCCGCAGCCAGCGGAACGAGCCGCCCGCCGAGAGCATGACGCCCATCACGTGCCACTTGCCGGGAACCGCGTGGCAGAATGTGTGCGTGCGGAGCTTGGGATCGACGAGTGGCTCCCCAAGAAAGGCGAACAACACGCCCGAAGTGCCGAGTGTCGAGCTGACGGCGCCGGCGCGGACGATCCCGTTGCCCACGGCGCCCGCGGCTTGGTCCCCGCCGCCCCCGACCACCAGCGTGCCGGGCGCGAGCCCCGTTGCCTCGGCGGCTGCCGCGGACACTTTGGCGCTGGCGACCGGCGACTCGTGCACTTCGGGGAAGAGGGACGGGTCGAGGTCGAGCTTGTCCATGAGCGCCGTTGACCACCGGCGCTGCTTCACGTTGAACAGCGCCGTGCCGGACGCGTCTGAGACCTCTGAGTGGAACTCGCCGGTGAGCATGAAGCGGACGTAATCCTTGGGCAGCAGGCACTTACGCATCAGCGCGTAGTTGTCGGGTTCGTTGTGGCGCAGCCAGATGATCTTCGGCGCCGTGAATCCGGTGAGCACGGGGTTCGCCGTCTCGGAGACGACCAGGTTCTCGCCGGCGGTCTCGTTGATCCACTCGCACTGAGGACCGGTGCGCTGGTCGCACCAGAGCAGGGCGGGCCGGATCACCTCTCCGGCCCCATCGAGGAACACGCTGCCGTGCATCTGCCCGGACAGTCCGAGCGCCTTGACCTCGCCGCCGCCGACACCGGCCTTCGCCAGGCACCCGCGGATGGCGCGCGTGGTCGCCTGCCACCAGTCCCGCGGGTTCTGCTCGGCCCAGCCCGGACGGGGCGTGAGCAGCGGGTACTCCGCCGTCGCGCTCGCGACGACGGCTCCGCTGTCGGTAATGAGCAGGGCCTTCGTTCCGCTGGTTCCGATGTCAACTCCGATGAGGTACGGCATGTGGCGCATCCTCCTGGATCTGCTGGTGTCAGACCCAGTGTTCCGCGCTCTCGGTTCCGCTCCCTGGGGCCGCGAGGTGAAATGACCCGCAGGGCAGAACATGAGATACTACGCTTGTGCCGGCCAGGGACGGGGCGTCAACCGCCACTCGTCCTTGGGCGTCATGTCTACGCCGCTGAGCGGCGGCTGGAGGTCCGGTGTTGATCTTGCCACCTCGTCCTTGCGCCTCACGGCCCCTCGCCCTCGGATCGGCGGGTGAGTGATGGCTCGCGCCCGCGTCGCGGTAGACATCGGCGCCTACTCCATCAAGATGGCTCAGATCCTGCCGGGTGCCCAAGGGCCCAGGCTCGAAATCCTCGCCTCGACCCGCATTCCCCCCGGCGCCGTACGCGATGGCGAGGTCGTGGACGACTTCGAGGTCACCGAGTGCATCAGGGAGCTGATGGCCGCGACCGGCATCGGGCGCGGCTCCCGGGCGTCCACGTGTGTGGGTGGCCCGTCGGTGATCGTGAAGGTCAGCGCGTACCCCGGAACCAGCGCGAACGCCGTGCGCGATGCCGCGATCGAGGACGCGGCCGGTTGGGCTCCCGGGGGCGCCGACGCGTTGATCGAGGCGCATGTGGTGCCCGCGGCCTCGGCGGCAGGCACTCGCGACGTGGCGATCGCTGCGGCCGCGCGCCCTGCGGTAGAGTCCAGGGTATCGGCTGTGGCGAAGGCGGGACTTGTGTGCGATGACGTCGACGCCGAGCCGTTCGCACTGCTGCGATCACTCATCTACGCCAGCGCCAACACAGCCCTATTCGTGCGGCCGGTGGCCGTCTTGCAGCTCGGCGAGACATACGGCAGCCTCACCATCTTGCGCCGCGGAGCGTTCGCGCTCTACCGCCCGATCAAGGTGGCGGGGGCGGCACTGACGAAGGCCGTCGGACGAGCGCTCGCGATTCCCTACCCCGACGCCGAGGCGCTGAAGGAAACACACGCAGCTACCCCCGGCGGCGAACCTGGGGCGGCCGTGGTCGAGTCGGATCGGGCGACCGACGCCCTCGCGCCGCCGCTCCTTGAGCTCGTGGGCGAGGTTAGGCTCGCCCTGAACCAGTACGCAAGCCAGTACGAGCCCGAGGGCGTGGGCAAGGTAGAGGCGGTGCTGCTCACCGGCGGAACCGCGATGCTGCGCGGCCTGGAGCAGTACCTGACCCAGGCTCTCGGTACTAGAGTGTTCGCCCCAGGGCTGTTCGACGCGCTCGCGCTCGACCCGTCCGCGTTCGACCCGCAGTATCTGAGGCTCTGCGCGCCGTCATCAGCCGGGGTTGTCGGACTGGCGCTGGCGCCGTTCCTCGCATCGGGTCGGTACAGGCCGGCGGTGGACCCCAGCGTGTTCGGCGTCGTGCATCCGCGAGACCGGCAGGCGAGCTGACGTGGCAGTGTTGCGGAGAGAGTGGTAGCGCATGCTCCGTGTGAACCTGATCCGCCAGAGGATCCAAACGGCCGCCGAGCGCCGCGTCTGGTGGACTGTCAGTGGAGTGCTCTCGGTCCTGATGCTGGTCGGCGCCGCCGCATTCACGGTGACCTGCGGCACCGACCTGGCCGGCATCGGCAAAGAGACACGCCGAATGAACAACGAGATCGGTGAGGTCCGCGGCCCCACGCAGACCGCCGCCGCGCAGATGGGCCAGTACGAGATGCTGAAGTCGCTGCAGGGGCTGGCCTGGGACGTGCAGGTGACGGCCTCTCGGTGGGGCCAGTTCATGTACGACATCGACCGCGGCGTCCCGATGCGGAGCGGCGCCTGGCTCACCGCGATCCGGACTAGCTACGATAGGTCGGGCGAGGCGCAACAGGTTACGCTCGAGGGGTGCGCGCAGCGACCGGAACAGGTGAGCACCCTGGAGAGCGACCTGACCAAGCTGACCACGACCTTCGATCCCGCCTCTGTCAGGGCGCCTGAGGCGAACCCTGAGCGCGACCCGGTGAGCAAGCAGCAGATCGTGAAGTTTCGCATGGAAGCAAGCCTCGCCAAGCCGATCGGGGTGAGGTTCCAGTGAAGCCGCCCCGCAGAGTCTCCGTCAGGCAGCAGGCTGCGGTAGTTGCCATAGCGTGCTTCGTGGTGGCGCTGGCGGTTGTCCTGACCGTGAACGCCAACTACCAGCGGCGCCGGGTCGACCTTCTCGAGCAGAACCGGAAGGCCGCTGCGGACTACAAATCCCTGCAGGACCTGCTGGATTCCAAGACAGACGTGGCGACCGCGCTGCGGGACCTGCAAGACAAGCTGCGCCGGTACGTGCTCACGGTCGAGGACACATCCTCGACACCCACGGACATGCCTGGCTTCCAGTTCGTCCCGGTAGCCGACTACGAGCCCGCTCTCGTCAGGTCCCTCACCACGCTGTGCGAGTACACAGGCTGCAGCCTGAGCGGCTGGAGCTGGGATCCCGGCGCCAAGGACCCCGGCCCTGAGTCCGCCCCGAGCGCCGACTCCGCAGGTACGGGCACCGGCTGGCAACCGTTTGGTAAGCGGGCGGACTGCCGACGGATCGAGCTGCGGGTGCGGGGGGGCTGGTCGAACCTCCAACGGCTGGTCTGCGGGCTCTCCGAGTTCGAAGTGCCGATCCCGGATAGTTCCCCGCCGGGGTTCTGGAAGTTCCCCCATCTCGTGGTCGTGACGGATCTCGTGATACGGGCCGGCAGCCTGCCCGACGGCGCGGACCCGGCCGAGGCGCCCCCGCTTGACGCGACGCTGACGGCCAAGGCGTTCCGGCCCAAGCCGATCTCCTTCACGGGCCCAGCGGTGGAAGATGGGGCCGAGATCGGTGGCCCGCCTCCCGGTGGTGGCGCGAGCCAACCCGGCGCTGGGCCGGAGCCGGGCACTGAGACGCCTGGCGGAATGATGGGTCCCGGCGGCGGAATGGGTCCCGGCGGCCCCGGTTACGGGATGCCCGGCGGTGGGACTCCCGGCGGAGGGATGGGTCCCGGCGGCCCCGGCGGTGGAATGCCGGGCGGAGGGATGGGTCCCGGCGGCCCCGGCGGCGGAATGCCCGGCGGTGGAGTGCCGGGCGGAGGAATGGGTCCCGGCGGCCCCGGGGGGCCCGGAGGCGGGGAGGCCGGCACCGGCGGCGGAATGCCGGGCGGAGGAATGGGTCCCGGCGGCCCCGGGGGGCCCGGAGGCGGGGAGGCCGGCACCGGCGGCGCAAGACGCTTCAGACGCGGCAACGGGGGAACCGAGGGCGGCCCTGGCGGGTCCGGGTTCAACGGAGGACCACGGCGGCCGCGCGGGGAGAACACGCAGCCGCGCGATACGGGAGGCCCGACCACATGACGATCAAGACAGGGCCCTCCACGCCGCTCAGGAGGCGATGAGCGATGACCAATATGCCGGAGCCGGTTAGGCGTCCCGGCCTGCCAACCTGGGTCTACCTTGCCGCCGGGGGGGCCGTGGTGCTTGTCATCATCGGCGCTGTGCTGGTCGTGAGCGCGGTCAACAACGCCCGCACCGTTGCCAGTACCTACTCGACCGCGATGGTCACCACACCGCCCGTGTCCGCCGAGAGCGCGCCGGTGGAGGACGAATCCGCCAAGGTGCGCTTCCGTGACATTGAGATCTCCGGCACCAATCCGTTCCAGCCGAAACGGCCGGGCGCCGGGGGTGAGACGCCCGGCGATGGCGGGTCCGAGCCGACTCCGCCTTCCGCTGACGACGAGAACCTGCCGTCAGTCCCGGGCGAAGAGACCCCGGAAGAGCGCCCGACGCGTCCGAGCCCGCCAGGCGGAGGGGTCCCGGGCGTGCCGCCGGGAGTACCGCCAGGCGACGGGGGGCGCACCCCGACCCCGCCTGGTAACGAGATCCCGCGGCCCCCTGGCTCGGCGAGCCCGATCTCGGAGACGCCGCCACCGGGGGACGAAGGGTCATTCTGGGCGCCGTTCAAGCGACCTGACGGCAAGTCGGGTGGCGTAATGCGGCGGAGCGGCTCCCTCAGCGCCGGCTCGCTGAAGCTGACAGGCACGATCGTTGGTGCTGACGGCAGCGCGACGGCGGTCATCGCTGACGGGGATCAGCGACGAATCGTGCGGCCGGGGCAGCAGGTCACCGTTGACGGCAAGACTATGAGTGTTACGGCAGTCGGGCGCACCTCGATGACGCTCTCGGGCGAACACGGGACGCTGAGGCTGCCGCTGATAGGAGGGGCGGGGCAGTGAACCTGTCAATGCCACGGGATTCGCGCGGAGTCAGAACGGCGTCCACAGCGGTGCTAGCGGCTGTGCTCGTGCTTGTCTGGAGCGCGGCTATGTGCTCGGCGGCCGGAGTATCGGGCGTGAAGGTGGACGATGATGGCGGCGCTCTGACCGTGTCTATCCGGGTCGACGAGCGCGTGCCGTTCTCCATAGATAGGCGTGACAGCCCCGCTCGATTGGTGATCTGCCTGCCGGGCGCCGGGCCGACGGCCGCTCTGCTCGCGGCTCCGACTGTCGCGGCGCCCCAGTCGACTGCCGCGTCAAAGGTACTCGTCCTCGACGGCTCGGAGGAGCTGGGCGGGCGGGGCACGCTCGTCGTTGTGCACCTGACGGGCCCGGCCTGCTCGAGGATCGCGTACGCGGAGGACGGATCGCTGCGCCTAGTGCTCGACAAGCTCTCGCGCCCGCTCAAGCTCTCGCGGCCGGGCGCCGTTCAGGGCGGCGACTCACATTCGGCCGTTCGGGCGGAGCTGCCCACCCTGACCGCCATCGACGTCGCCGTGGCGCCCGACGGCACAGCGACTGTGCTGCTCACGGGCGACGCGCCGCTGCTGTGCGAGAATGGACCGCGAACCTCAGACCGGCTGACCGTCAACCTGCCTTCCGCCGGCCTCGCCCCGGGTCTCAGCCCGACCTTGCCCGGCTGGGCCCGCTCGCCTCTGACGTCGCTTGCCGTTGCTCCGGTCGATGGATCGGAGCCCGCCGCGCGCGTGTCCCTCGGCACCCTTCCGGGCGCCGAGCTCGCGGTGACCCAGGGGAGCGACAGCGGCAAGGTGCTTGTTACCGTGAAGGCGTCGTCGGGGCTTGAGCCCGAGATGGCGGGCGCCTCATACGGCGAGGCCACCACGACGGTGGCCGGTCAGGGCACCGAGCCCCCGGCGCTGGCAGGATCGGGCGGCTGGGAGGGCCTCGGCCCCGGGACCGTGGTGCAGCAGAACAGCGGCTCGCAGACCATCCCCGGCCCTCGGCGCCCCACAGGTAACGGGACCAAGCCCGCGCCGGGGATAGACACGCCGCCCGTGTTCCTGCGTGAGGGCACCATCACCCTCGACTTCCCGCTCTCACCGGTCCGCGATGTGCTCACCGGAATCGCTCAACAGGCCGACCTCGACATCGTTATCGATGACGGCGTGGCCGGCGACCTCTCGGCGTCGATGACCGACGTGACCCCCGAGGAAGCCATCGCGACCATCTGTGGGATCAAGGGCCTTGCCTGGGTCAAGAGGGGCCAGACCTACATCGTCGCGACCCCTGACAAGATCACGACGTACATCCCGAACGCGATGGTCCAGAACTACGCGCCGCGCCTTGCCGGCGACGACGCGCTCACCAAGCTCGAGGAGCTCCTCAAGAAGCTGCACCCCGCCGTGTTCGTTCAGCTCTACACGACCGACAAGCGGATGCTGCTCGTGGGCGACCCGGCCGACGTGGCCGCCGCCATCAGGACGCTCCAGCAAGCCGATGGCTCGGCGGGCGAGGCCGTTATGGGCGCCGGCGCCGAGGCAACCGAGGTCTACACGTGCAGCTCGGGCAAGCCCGACCAGCTCGGCAGCTTCGTGAAACAGGTGGTCCAGCCGGCCGCGCTGGATGTGCTCAACAGGCCGGGGACACAGCAGATCGTCCTCAAGGGCTCCCGCGCTACCGTTGCGCAAGCGATGGAGCTGCTTCAGCGCCTCGAGGCCGAGGGCGGACAGATCTCCACCAAGACCTACAAGCCCGCGAGAGTTACGCCCAACGTCGTCCTCGCCGCCGTCAAGGAGGGCTACCCGGGCGTAGTCACGCAGATCACCGACAACACCCTCCTAGTGACCGGCACCGAGAAGGACACGACCGCCGCCATCGACTACGCGAAGGCCGTCGACGTGAGCCTTCCCGGGAAGGACGAAGCAGTCAGCGAGTACGCCGCCCAGACGCCGCACATCCGCGGCCTGGCGCGCCTTGCCGAGCAGGCATTCGCCGGGACCGATGTCACCATACAACCCCTCGCGGAGACCAAGACCGTTGTCGTCAGCGGCCCGAAGGAGCAGGTCGACGCGTGTGTCGACAAGCTCAGCTTCTGGGACTCGCCCGAGGGGCGCCAGACCGTTACGCGCAACATCAAGGTCGAGTACCAGGATGCCGCCTACGCCGCTGACATGCTGACCGGTCTGGTCATCGATCCCGAGTTCACCGCGACGGCCAGCGGAGAGATGGTCGCCCTCACCGGCCCGTCGATCGCGGTCGCCGAGGCTGAGGCGGTGCTTCAGGAGACCGACACCCCGGCCGCACTCACGGAGTATGGGCGCAACGTGGTCTCCGAGCGCTATGTGCTCAGCTACCTCGACGTCGACACTGCGTGCGCCACGCTTGAGAGCATCTTCAAGAGCGCGATGATGACAACGAACGGTCACGTGGCGGACGGCGCGCCTCCGCCGCCTCAGGGAGCGGCCGCCGCGCCGCCGGGCGACGGGCTCTTCCCCCAAGGCGGGGACGGGCTGAGCCTTGACGGCGCAGGTGGGCCCTTCGGCGCTCTTGGCGGCAACGCTGAGCCGCCTGGCGGACCGACGACCGGTAACGGCGGTCCTCTGACGCCGCCTACGGGCGCAGGCCCGCTCACCGGCCCGGGCCCGGGACCGGGACCGGCACAGCCGGCCGGGGCTCCCGAGGGCACGCCGCTGCCACCTGCCACCCCGAAGCCCGAGCCCCCGCCGGCTCCGCTGATCGTCGCGCCCGATCCCGCGACCCATTCGCTCCTTCTCACCGGGCAGCGCTGGGCCGTCGAGAGGGCCAAGCAGATCCTCGTCGACATTGACGTTCCCCCGCACCAGGTTGTCATCGAGTGCATCATCGCGGATGTCGAGCGCAGCTACCTCAAGCAGAAGGGCATCGACTGGACGCCTGGCATGATGCGCGCCTTCAGCGAGACCTTCGGGGGCGGGCTCGGCTTCGGCCGCTTCGGTGACGCCCACGTCAGCTTCGGCGCCGACTTCGAGGCTGAGAAGACTCTAGGCAAGGCCACGCTGCTCGCGAACCCGAGCCTGCGCGCCATCGACGGCGCCGAAGGCCGGATCCAGATCGGCGACCAGCTCAGGTTCCAGGTGCTCCAGCCGCAATCCGCCGTCGGGCAGCCGATCTTCACTACCGAGACGGTCGACATCGGCATCATCCTGAAGTTCAAGCCTCGCGTGTCCGAGGACGGCAACGTCTGCCTCGACCTTCACGCGGAGTCGTCCGCGCTTTCCGGCATCCTGAAGAACAACATGCCGCAGATCAGGACGCGGAACGCCGACACCAGCCTCATCCTCCGCGACGGCGAAACGATCGTCATCGGCGGGCTCATTCGCGACGAGGAAGTGGACGTGATGAAGACCGTCCCGCTCCTCTCCGAGATTCCGGTGCTCGGCAACCTGTTCCGCCATCGCAGCGTGACGCGCACCCCACAAGAGCTCGTGTTCTTCATCACGCCGCGCATCCTGCTCGCGGGGGAGACCGTCGAGAACTCGGAGAACTACACGGAGAAGGCCCCGAGCACGTGGTCGGGCAGCGTTATCGAAGGCGGCCCGGACAGGCTGGAGGATGCGGACCAGAGCATGAAGACCCCGGCGTGGCAGGCCGACGGCTGGCCGCCGCGGCCGAAGGGCGAGCCGCAGACGGAGGAAGCAGCGCCCGAGCCACAGCCGACCGGCCCGCCGATCGCGCCGCGCAGCCACGGGACGCAGTAGAGGCCCTCGCCCCGGGGTAAGAGCGGGAAGAGGACCGGTTGGTCCGAGTAGTGGCAGCGTCGGCCGGCCGACCTGCACGGCACGGAGGCGCACCTCGACCCATGTAAGTGACAGTGCCCCGCGTGGGCGGGGCACTGTCACTTTGAGGACGTGGCCTGCGAGGGCGTCTACTTACGGCGCAGCCGCTTGGCAATCGCGCCCACGACAGGGGCGGCTCCGATAAGCGCGAACGCGGGAAGGCCTGGGGCCCTACCGTCGACCTCTAGGCGAGCCGTGTATGTGGCTCCGGACTCGTGCGACTTCGCCTCGGAGTAGGTGCCGTCCGCACTGGTCGGGTCCAGGCAGAACGACAGCACGCCATCCTGCCACTTGGTCCCGCTTGTGAACGCGCTGGTCACGTCGTAGGACAGCCACTCCGCGGATCCTTCGGCAAACGACCCGACCTTATCACGGGACATTCCCTGTGTCCCGTTCCAGGTGATGGTGCTCTCGTTCCACCCGTCCTGCGTGGCGTAGATATCCCCGTACGTGGTCTCGCTGCCGTCGTTGTTCCAGTACAGCTTCAGAGTCGCATTGTCGAAGACGATCCAGTCGCCGGGCATGGAGCTTAGATCGAACTTGAAGTATCCCCAGTGCTCCCACGGCCCCGAGTAGGTCCCCCTGTCGATCCTCACGTACGACAGCCCCGAGCCTTCCGTTGTGTTCGGGTTGAGCGAGCAACTGTAGCCGTCCTGCGACGCCGAGAACGTCGCGGACGCGAACGCTTGGCCGACAGACACGCAGCACACTACCACGGCAAGTACAGCAACGTACCGCACGATAAACCCCTCCAGACACCTTCTGCTTCCACTTGTCATCATGGGGGAGGCAAGGCCCCCGCCAGGACACCTGTTGCAGCATATAGCACAAGAAGTCGAGGATGTCAACACGGTGGGCGGCGGCTACGGTGTGTCGACGGACAGCCCCAGCACCTCAAACTCGTCCCAGGCCCACACCTGCGAACTCGGACATCCGACGGTGGGGCTGGAGCAGTCATTCACGCCGGCGAGGGCCCACAGGTCCACCACGATCGCGTAGTAGTGTCCCGCCTCGAGTGTGCCGGCCAGCAGCATGGACTGGCCCGTTGGCGGGGTCACCGGGTGCGGCGTTGAGGGCAGACCGAGGCCCGACGGCTGCGTGATCCACTCGGTGCCTTCCTCGTCAAGCTGTACGGGCACTCTCGTCCCGGCGGTTCTGCCCCTCCCCATGTCCATGAGCCGCATACGCCGCTCGCCCCATACGCTGTTGCCGGTCGCCGCGCCGCCGGTGTCCTTGAGGATGCACTCGACGCCCGCCGCCAGCGGTTGGGGGGACGTGCCTGCCGTCACCTTGAACAGCTTGGCGATCAGGCCGTGGGCGTACAGATCTCCCACCTGGCCCGGAAGAGTCTGCACGGTAAGCGCGATCTGACGCAACAGCAGCACGTACTGGGCCTCGGCCACTCCTGACCCGTCGTTCGTCGAGAAGCCGTTCTCCGTCACTCCCATGTCGAACGTGCCCGCCCGACCGGCAACGAGCGCGGGGTCTACGAAGACCGCCGAGTTGCCGGGGGACAAGGCGAAGGTCGAGATGGGCCAACCGCCATACCGTGAGAAGTGGGGTATCTCAGCGGTCACAACGGCGTTCGCCGTGTCCACCGTGGTCTCCAGGAAGTAGGGCATGACACCCGTCAGCGCAGCGACAGGGTCGCCCCCAGCCGGCTGATAGTGCTCGTCAGGAGAGGCAATGGCGATTCCTTCGGGGGAGTACCCCGCGGGGATATCCGCGGACGTGTAGCGTATTGAGAGTGTAGCCGGGGCGGCCAGTTGCAGGCCGTCGGGCTGAAGGTCGTAAGCCGGCCCCATCAGTAGATCATCGCCCTCGACCTCGGCAATGGACACTTGGGTGTCGGCGGAGAGGGCGCCGGCCGGAATCGTCACGCGCGCCTGGCCGACTCCGATCACGCCGCCTGCGGCGCCGACCCGGGCGCTGCTCGGCGGGGGGAGGGCCTCCCCCGTCCCCGTCGTTCCCGCCACCGTCACCCGGGGCGCCCCCGCAGCCAGCCGCGTAGAGCAAGAGCATCGACCCGACGAGGCGGGCGCACAACACCAGTACTCCGCGACGGGCGTCCGACATCCGTGACATTCACGTACCTCCATTCCTACTTGGCGAAGATGCGCCGTTCGCCTGACGCCTATGGGCACCTTCCCCGGGACACGCCTCGCTCGCGGACGCGAGTCGCTGACGGAGAAGCCGGCAGCTCACGCGCGTAACCACCTGCCCACCCCTCCTTCCGGTTCACTCGACCTTCCGCACCACCCAGTTCGGCGGCTCGAGGAGGCCGGATGTGTACAGGTTGTAGCCCTCGCTGAAGTGCCGTCCCTCGGAGATCCAGTTGCCGGGTCCGTAGCCCGTGGTGTCGAGCGGGACTTGGTGCAGCGGGCCGAACACGTTCCGCCGCGTGAGCACTACCTCGAGCCCGACACACCACTTCGTTCCGGCATCGGCTGTGATGTCGGCTTCGTACGGCGGCCAGGCCATCATGGCGCGGCGGCCGTCCGACATGGGAACCGCGGCGCACGCGCCCTCGAACTCTCCAAGCTCGAGGAAGACGCGCGAGGCGTCGCCGACCGCTGGCGCCGCGCCCAGCAGGTAGGTGATCTTGCCCGTGTAGAACGGTAGACCCTGCGGGACCACGTCGCCGACCGCGAGGCACTCCGGCAGCTTGGCGAGTGTGCGCCTCGTTCCGTCGACCCTCACGCCGAACTCGCCCAGCAGATAGAGCGCCTCCAGGTCGATGTCGTCTCTGAAGTCCGTCTCCAGGGCCACCACGTTCCGACCGGGGCGCAGCGCGCCCGCAGGAACGGGGAGCTTCACGAACGCGCAGTCGACCCACCAGCCGTCCGCCGCCTCCGGGTCGAGCTGGGTGTCGTTGACCGTGACGGTGAAGGCCTTCGGCGTCTCGAGTGCGAGGTAGACCGGGCTGGTCGGCAGGTCGTCCACGTCTAGTTCGAAGCGGAGCTCGAGCCGCCCCACGACGGGGTGCTCCTGATGGCTCGCGAACCATGGCTGGGCCATCTCGCCCCCACGCAGCGGAAGGCCGAGCGAACGCCGCAGCACTCGGTCGGCCTTGAGGATCTCCAGCTCGTCGCTCCACTCGCCGCCATTGAGCCTGTACCGCGCCCGGTCGAGCACGCACACGTTCGGCTCATCGAGCTCGTAGGCGAACGGCCCCGCGAGCCCTGTCCGGGACACCTCGCGGAACGTGGGCCGCAAGGGGATCTTTCGGTCGGCCTGGTCGGTGACAAGCCACAGGTGCTCCCCGCCCGGGGCGAAGTCGGCGTCGAACTCGAGCCACCGGCCATGCCACCTGGCGGGGATCCGGAACCGCTCCCCCGTCGCGCAGTCCCACTCCTCGACGTGCCCCGGGCCACCGAGCTGAACGTGCGCGCCGCGCTTCCAGTTATCCCGGTCTGTGTTCAGCGCGAGTGTGAACCTGCCCGCCTCCGTTTCCCGCACCTGGCAGTAGACGTCGCGCATTCCATCCCAGTTGTCGTCGGCCACGGAGACCATCTGCCCGCTGACCTCCCAGGCAGCGTCGGTCACGTCGCTCTCGCTGAGCTGATACCGCAGAGCGTCCTGGGAGACGTGGCCCGGCAGCGCGTCCGACGCACCATCCGTCTCCTCGCCGAGCGCGACGGCTCGGCCGCTCGGGAGCGCGTCCACGTGGGATGGAGAGGGGCCGATGAAGGTCACTAGACCCCCTTCCTGGTGGAACTCGTCCAGCACGTCAAGCGTCGTCGACCGGATCGTCTCCAGCCCGGCCACGATGACCCCGCGATAGCGCCCGCGGCCCAGGGCGAGGATAGGCTCCTCCTGATCAGCGGCGCCGGCCTCAACTCGCGCGAAGCGGGCGATGTGATCCTCGTCGGCGTAGTCGAAGTCCACGTGCGCCCCGCACAGCCAGTGGAACACGCTCTGATAGACCTCGTCGAGACGCTTCACGTCGGGGTCGACGCTATCGAGCCAAGTCGCCCAGCCCGTGTGCACCTGCGCCCAGACGCTTTCGACGGGGCTCACGACGAGCAGGTCACAACAGGGCTCGCCCTCGCTCAGGATGAGCTGCATCCGCGAGAAGTAGTCCTCGACATACGCGTAGTCGCGCCACCAGGCGGACTGATGGAAGATGCTCGCGGGGAAGTCGCGCTTCGCCTCACCCGCCATCGTGTACCAGGACAGGTGCGGGCAGCGGAGCGTGACGCCGAAGAGCGACTGCCAGTCGCCGACGGCCTTGTGACCTCTGAGCGGCATCTGCCAGCCGGTGCACCCGTAGAGCTCGGAGAGCAGCCACTTCCGGCCGAGTTGCCGCGCCACCGACGCGCACTGCTTCACGATCCAGTAGCAGCGGTTGCCCTCGGTGAGCACATCCACGCCGGGGTACTCCATGTGCTCGTAGTAGCGCATCATGGAGCCGCAGGGGACGGTCTGCGCACCGAGCGTGTCCTCGTGGAGCACGTGGCCGGTGAGGATCATGCCGTTCTCGCGGCACCACTCGTCGCACGGCTTCGCCCAGTTGTCGAGGTAGAGCTGCTGCAGCGTCTCCAGGAAATGCCACTTCACCTGGCTGATCCGCCGGCCTTCGGGGCGGAGGAACACGTCTGGAAGGCGGTCGACGAGGTCGTAGCCGAAGCGCTCGCGGAACGTGGCGGGCAGAGCCCCGGTCCACGGCACGAGCCACTGCGGCTCCTCGTTGTCAACGCCGCTGGAACACATCACGAGCCCGCGGTGCGGCTCGTCGGTGAAGACGCCCCTGATCGACCCACCGATGCGCTCGCCGCAGCGAACCCTGTATGCCTCGTGGGTCGCTTCGATGAAGGCGCGCGTCGCTTCCGGGTTCATCGTGTCGACATAGGTCTGGCCGTTGTAGAAGCTCCCGCAGGCCATCTCCTCGACCGTGAACTCGAGGACCGTAAGGCCGCTCTCGGGATCGACCTCCTCGCCGGGCGCGAGCCGTCGCGCGTCGTAGGACTCGAAACCGTCGAGCCGGCAGACGAAGGCGGCGACAAGGCCGTCGCGCCACGCGAACGCCTTCGGCGCGAGCGGCCTGCACCTGAGGTAGAGCCGGCGGAACGCCGGGTCGGCGGTGACCTTCCCGCCGGCGTAGCCGCTTGGCCAGCGGTCCTCGTCATAGAGCCACGCCTCGAGGCCGAGCTCCTCTGCCTTGTCCGCGCAGGCGTTGATGAGGTCAAACCACTCCTCGCCGAGGTACTCGGTGCGCAGGCCGGTGCGGGAGTGCATGAAGAACCCGCCCCAGCCCATCTCGCGGATGACCTCGATCTGCCGGAGCAGCTCATCGCGCTTCAGGAGCCCGTTCCATGACCAGAACGGCTTCCCGCGATACTCGTTCCCCGGCGACCGGAACCGCTCGTAGATGCTGTCAGCCATCTGCTCACCTTCGCCACGCCGACCCTGCACGGCGGTGAGTTCGCGACAGGGTGAGCGGGGCCTGCGGGGAGGGCTCTGTGTAACGCCGGGGCCCTAGGGGGTCACCGAACACTAGCGGTGTTGGATCTCCTTCCCTGATTGCCTGTCGCGGAAGAGGGTGGTGCAAGTGCTCAAGGGTGGTCGTCGCTACGTCTTCGCGGCTTCGGGCTGGGTGGTTGCGGTTGTCGGCTTCGCGCTCTACGTCAGCGCCGTGTCGAGGGAGGTGCCACCCGGTGGCGGTTCCCCCAGCGCCCTCGGTGAGCAGCAACCGTTCTGGCTGGCGCTGCCCGTCCAAAGCAGCAGCGAAACTCCGTCGCTACCCACTGGCCTGGTCCAGGAACCGCCTCAGGATCCGCTTGCTCACGATGCTCTTGCCTGCGCGGCCGCGCTGTTTGGGCCCACCCCCGACGGGGAGGCGCCAGCCAGTCCCCCCGTTGCCAGTGACTGCGATCTGTGGGTGACCAAAGCGCTCACGCCAGCACTAGCCTGTATCATTCACCACAGTACTCGTCCTTGAATACCGGAATGTGGTGAGAGGCGGTATTAGACCTGTGGGTCCGTTAAGGCGGAGGCTGGCCGGGCGATAGGCACGACCCAACGACCCCGGT
>Ga0315282_10001327_pt1 | contig 46797 bp, 42 predicted proteins | sample YL17G07_20_MG_FD_203693 | JGI IMG/M metagenome (GOLD analysis project Ga0315282, IMG submission 203693) | Sediment microbial communities from Yellowstone Lake, YNP, Wyoming, USA - YL17G07_20 | ecosystem: Environmental > Aquatic > Freshwater > Lake > Sediment | place: USA: Wyoming | collected...
TCTCCAGTCGCGTGGGCCCAAGCCACGTAGCCTAGACCAGACTAGCCGACAGCCCCTAAAGTCTACTCGAACCAGCCTTCTTTAAGAGTTTCTAATCACGTGCGATTTCGCACGTTGAAGTTAAGGATGCAGAAAAGAGACTGTGGCAAAAAATTAATTCGTCTTGAGAATCTATGCCGCAGAAAAGGAGAATATAATCTTCATTAATATAGATTAGACACTATTTCTAATCGAAATACTTCTCGAAGCTCTTTCTTCTCCTATTGATCCAGCCCTCCAAATCCCAAGCACTCTTTATTCGCCACAACCCTTCCCTCTTGATCCAAACTTTTCTTAGATCCGTGAAGTAGTGGGTTCCTTTTCCTACGAAGTGGTCCCAGTCTAGCCTGAGCTTCACTCGAAGATCCCTGTTGTCTAGGATGTCTCTGAGTAGTCTTTGTTCAAGCGTCTTTCTAGGCGCTATGTTCTCTCTATACCACTCAAGTTTATACCGCCGCCTATGTTTATTTCTACATTCTAGGCAAAATTTGGGGCGTCTGGTCCTATAGTAGACTTCTCGAAGGCAGTCAACGCACCTTGTGACTTTGGTCGCCTGGTTCAAGGGCCTCAACTACAGAGTAGAATTGGACTAGAAAATATAAATAGGTTAGGCATGGTTCATGCTTTCCCAACGCCTTTGATCAGATTTTTAAGAGATGAATGTAAAAAGATTCAACCTGTCCTGGTAGGTGTGAAACAGAGATGAGAAGGCCGCTTTCTCCTTGGCTATTAGCTGTTCTGCTTTTGATCATCCTAATCTACGCCATATTTCTAGTATACATGCTCTCTTCTGTGGTGGGCATCTTTTAGTCTGGAGCCCCGGGCGGGATTTGAACCCGCGACCTATTGCTTTCTTGACCTTATACAAGGCAATCGCTCTACCACTGAGCCACCGGGGCATTGTCGAACAAAAAGTCATTAATCAAGTATAGGTTTAAACCTTGTTCATTATCGTTCTTTTCAGGTGTTCGTCAAATTCGTTCGGTCTTTCTTTGATACGTGGTTTCAGCAACATATCGACTCCACGTTTCATAAACTTGATCATCCGTCAAATACTTGGATCCTGTCGGTCAAAAATGAAGGTTTTTTGCCTATGACCAATTCTGTTGAACAAATCTTTTATGAGTAGCCTCTATCATCTTCTATTTGCCGCGGTAGCTCAGCTTGGTTAGAGCGCTACGGGCGTGACCAAAGCGCCGGACTCATAGGACTGGAATAGTCGGCTCTCCTCTAAGATATCCGGAGATCGCGGGTTCGAAGCCCGTCCGCGGCACCAGCTAAACCGTTTAGTAAAGCAGAACGTGGATCACGTTTTCAAACGATGGTTCTTAGAGACACTTTATCGAGCATAGATATCTCAGCCAGATCTATCTCCGACCCAATCTTGACTAACTGAGGGATACTTCCAAAAGTTCCGACATAGTCTCCACGGACAATCATAACGCCTCTGATTCCTGGAATATTCTTAGCGTGCTTCAACCCCTCCTGTATAGACCTTCCTGGATCTTCCCCTTTTACTGCGTTACATATGGCGGTTGCGGCGCCATCAGCTAGGGCTGCCGTCCCAGCGAAGACCGTGGCGGAATCCGCTTCACCGAAGCTTATGGCATGACCTGTGGACGCGGAGCTGGTTGCCACACCAATAGGGCAGTCTGAAGGAAGTATTCTAAAGCCTACCTGCTTCGAGAGTGGTGTTTTTCCGGCGTATAGGCCGATGGTAAATGGTCTCTGAGACGATGCCGCTATCTCTCCACCGTCCTCCACTATCGCGACTGATGCCTTTGCCGTCAACATTGCTTCTAAGGCGATGTCTGCTAAAGCACCAGCCACAGCTGCCATAGGACCAACGCCAGCCGCTTTAGCGGCACTAGACATGATTTGTACGATTCTTGGAGCATAAGGTTCAAAATCCATAGGTTCCAGCTCCCGTAAAAACGCGGTATTGCTTAGGATATACCGGTCGAGTTCCAGTCTATGCCTTAAAACAGCTTCGATAGCCGCTTTAATCGCTGGTTCGTGATCGCTTTGAAACAGGATGCTAGATTCTTTGAATGTTTTTCTGACCTTTACAATCTTACCGAACATCAGTTTCTTCCTGTGATTTTCACATTTTCTCGGTCATAATAAGTTATCCAGTTAGAAGAGTGAATCCAAATTGGTTACATTTCTACAGGTCACACACGCAGCATTTGAGGAAGACTAAGCTTTTCGCAAAATCTGCTCCATTCAAAGTATTGAGAGATCAAGTTATGAATGAGTGCAGTGAACTTGCGTTGCACTCTTTGCATGAAACCGTGAGCGAAGACACCTAAAGCGGTTCTAGCGAAATACGCTTAAAGGTGCGCTTTAAGGTACGTTGATCCGGGTGATGCTAATGCTTCCATCGGCCTTCACCGTCGCCTCAAACTCGTCTCCAATGGTGTACTTATACTGTAGTTGTTCCCACTCGCTCGTGGACAGGAAGATAATCAGACGGTTAGAGTATCTGTGCAGGTGCGACTGGAGCTCAGGCGGTACAATAACCCGAACCATCTCCCTGCTCGTCTGAATCGCTTCTGAGAACTCTCTTGGGACGCTTGAAGGAACCATTGTTGGCATTTTTGGCGGTCGGTAACCGAACTCAACGGAGATATACTCGTTTCCTTGGCTGTCATATGTCGGATGTAATGAGACTACCTTCATTACGAACTTGATCTCGCCTAGCATTTCTATCCTCCGTCATAAGACAAAGACAAACATGAATTAATCATTTTCTCTCCAGTTTCGTGCACCCTTCCTTATGACCGACATAAACTATGTCTGCCACATCAACGAATAGACCATTATCTAGAACGCCCGGAATGAGTTTTATCTCTTCACTCAGTTTCCGGGGGTCGTCTATCGGTCCAAAATCTGCATCTACAATGTAGTTTCCATTGTCTGTTATAACAGGTCTCTCATCTTTAGTGAGTCTCAAGGTTGGTTTTCCAGCAATCTCTTTCAATCTAGCCAAAACTGGTGTTAGCGCAAAGGGTAAAACTTCAACAGGCACTTTCATGTTTGTGCCCAGTCTACTCGTAAGCTTCGTCTCATCAACTATTATTATCAAAACCTCAGCAAGACCATCCACGACCTTCTCTCGTGTGAGAGCGCCGCCCAATCCCTTGATCAGATCCAAATTAGAATCAACTTGATCTGCGCCATCGATGGCAATATCGATCTTCTCTACCAAGTCTAGGGTAGTTAGACTAATGCCTTCTTCGATCGCAATTGATTCGACCGCACTCGAAGTAGCTATTCCTACTAGCTCCAATCCTTCATCACGAACTCTTCTCCCAATTTCGCGTATCGCGTAGGCGGTTGTCGAACCTGTACCCAGACCAACTGTATACTTGTCCCTAATGTGTTTCACAGCCTCTATAGCGGCTCTTTTTTTAGCACCCTCTATCCAGCTCAAAGGTCTTCCCCTAGCCTTCTAGATCTATCCTTTCAAGTTTTTCGAGAGCCTTGCGAACTTCCGCTCTGATCGCTTCCAGCCTCTCATCAGCCTTTGTCTTTGTCAACTTCGTCGTCTCTACCGACTCTGGCTTTTTTGGGGTCTCTTCATAAATGCTCTTTGCGGGTTGTATTTCAGCCAGGGTCTTCATCAAGGTCTCCCCACCCTCTTCTGTTCCTCGGCTGATCATCTCATACAGATTGGTTATCAGCTTGTCTCTTTCGATTTTGGCGTCAAGTTCACGTACTTCGTTATTGTACTTCTCTTCAAGCTTCGTCTTCTCTTCTTCGGTTATTCTCCCCTTTGCCTTCGCTTCGTTAAGATATGTAATGGCGTATCTTGCAATCTCCTTTTCAACCTCCAGGAGTCTTAGTTCGTCCTCAATTCCTCTAAGATATTCGTGGTTCATGGTAGGTTCAAATCTAGGATGCGGTGTCGATTCTGCACGCTCCGGTTCGGTTGCAGGAGACTTCTTCCTTCTCTTGATTAATACTAGTGCAAGTAAAACTATTAGCGTGAATGCGGCTAAGATGAACAAGATCGGAGTATTTTCCACGGTCAGCCACCATCTTTTCTTGGGGGATCGCTGTTGAAGCTAGGGGTAACAAAAGCTTAGTACTATCTTGATTCTTTAACCTTTCAGACAGTTAAAGTAGCAACCAGATTTATAAAATTGAGAGATAAAGTCTATGGCAATTATACGCCCTGGTAGCCTAGCCTGGAATGGGCAACGGCTTGGTATACGTAAATCAAAAAGCCGTAGGTCGCGGGTTCAAATCCCGCCCAGGGCTCCAAAGCGGTAAGCTGCAAAGAATCATTACACACGACTTTAGCGAGCACTGTTGGAAAGCTTCAAACCTCAGCCGATGCCTCGCCGAAAAAAGATTGTTGTGGTGGCTCTTTGTTTTGATACTTGTTGGTCTTCTATGATCTCAGGGGAAAACTTTTAGCGTTCGTCGATAAAGAGAGAACTTGCCCTTTCGCTAATTTTCTGGAGCGGCTTACATGGTTTCTCATCAACGGTTTGATAAGGACTACTTCAACGGTCAAGGGTCGAATTATAGGGATTACCTTGAGATGGACAACGACTACTATTGGTCCAGACGTTTACAACCTCTTCTAAGGTATGCTAAGAACGGGCGTTTACTGGAACTCGGATGCGCGTACGGCTTCTTTCTAAAGAGAGCGAGGCATCTGTTCAACGTTTTTGGCATCGATATCTCAGAATATGCCTTGGAACAGGCTAGGAAGAATCTTCCCGACTTTGAACTGAAGGCGTGCGACTTGAATCATAAACTTCCATTCAGCGAATCAGAGTTCGACATAATAGTTTCATTTGATACTCTGGAGCACGTTGAAAACATCGCTTTCTGCGTTGAGGAAATTTCAAGGGTGCTTAGAGAGGGTGGCTTTTTTGCATTTCAAGTCCCCATCAAGAATATGGTGATGAAGCTTTTCGATTTTCTAGATATGGATGAGGCACATGTTTCAGTAACCTCTGAAGAGGCGATATTGAGTTTGCTGTCTCGTAACAATTTATCGCCTATCATGAAAAGGTATCTTCTTATTATTTCTCCAAAAATAGAAATCTGGAGCGGCAAAAAGATCGCAAAACATCTTCTGCCGCAGATGTACTGTATCTGCCAAAAAAAGAGTTAACTTGAACCGGACGTTTGTTGTTTGCTTCGGCGTGCGCGGCTTTGAAACACCCTAACATTGCTGATGTTATTATTATCGGTTAGTTCTTGTTGAGCTATCATGTACGTTTTGACTTATTGACCCTACTTAACAAGGCTAGAGTATGTTTCACCACGTTATCCACGCTAAAGCCTAGCTTTTCGTATATAGTTTTTTCTGGGGCAGACGCTCCGAAACGATTTATGCCGATTACGTCGCCCTCGGCGCCAACATATTTGTGCCAACCTAGAGGCATGCCCGCCTCTATGGCTAGTTTAGGAACATCTTTTGGAAGAACCTTTTCTTTATACGTGTCTGGCTGCTGCTCGAAGAGCTCCCATGAGGGCATGGAGACCACCCGTGTCTTAACGCCTTTACGTTTCAACTCTTCTTGTGAAGCCAAGGCGAGGTGGACTTCGGATCCAGTGCCTATGAGAATTACATCAGGTTTCCCAGACGGGTCATCGGATAAGATGTAGGCTCCTCGAGACACGCCTTCTTTGACGGGGTATTTGTCCAGATCAAGTATCGGAAGCTTCTGTCTTGTGAACAGGAGAGCAACGGGACCACGGCGCTTTATAGCTTCTTTCCAAGCTTCAACAGTCTCGTTTGCGTCGGCGGGTCTAAACACGGTCATGAATGGTATTGTCCGCAGGCTCATCAGTTGTTCGATAGGTTGATGCGTAGGGCCGTCTTCTCCTATCGCGATGCTATCATGAGTGAAAACGAATTTGACGTTAGTCTTCATTAATGCGGACAGACGTAGAGCCGGCCGCATGTAATCTGAGAACACGAGAAAGGTCCCAGTATAGGGTATCAGATTACTGTGAAGAGCAATACCATTTGCGATAGCGCCCATAGCATGCTCTCTGACGCCAAAATGCAGGTTGTTCGAACAATAATTTTGAGCACAGAAGTCTCCTAATCCTTTCAAAAACGTTTTATTGGAAGAGGCGAGATCCGCTGAACCACCTATTATGAAGTGCGAGAGTTTTTTAGCTAAGGCATTTAAAACGTCGCCAGAGATGTTTCGGGTTGCCACAGATCCAGCCTCTGCATGGAATTCAGGAAGGACGCTAATCCAGTCAGATGGAAGTTTGCCTTTTACCACTTGTTCAAGCTTCTTTGCTTTCTCATCCCCAGAATTCAAATAGTCATTGAACAACGACTGCCACTGCGCTTCCAGTTCAGCTCCTTTTTCTATAGCTTTGCGGCAGTGAACCAACACTTCCTCAGGAATGTAGAAGGATGATTCTCTCGGCCAATTCAACTTCTCCTTTGCTGCTTCCAAAGCCTCTTTACCTAGGGGTTCTCCATGCGCTTCCGCGGTATCCTGTTTCGGACTTCCGTAACCAATGTGGGTGCGAACTATAATAAGAGACGGCTTCTCCTTTTCGGTTTGAGCCTTTCTAATAGCTGCCTTGATACTGTCTAAGTCGTCGCCGTCTGTTACGCGAAGAACATTCCAACCATAAGCTTCAAAGCGTGCCTGCACGTTCTCTGTAAAGGCTAACGCTGTGCTTCCTTCAATGGTTATGTGGTTATCGTCATACAAGTAGATGAGCTTGTTGAGTTTGAGGGTTCCTGCTAAGGAGGCAGCCTCTGATGAGACGCCCTCCATCAGGTCCCCATCAGAACAGATAGCGTAGACGTGATGGTTCACCACTGGGAACTGTGGATTGTTGAAATTGCTAGCTAGGAAACATTCTGCTATTGCCATTCCTACGCCCATGCCAAACCCTTGACCTAAAGGTCCGGTGGTCAATTCTATACCTGTATGAGGATCGTATTCTGGGTGGCCAGGAGTCTTGCTTCCCCATTGGCGGAAACTCTTCAAATCTTCTAGTGAAAGATCATATCCATATAGATGAAGGAGGGAATAGAGTAACGCTGATGCGTGTCCTGCTGAAAGTATAAACCTGTCCCGGTTGAACCATCTTGGGTTACGGGGGTTGTGACGCAGAAACCTGTCCCATAATACATATGCCATTGGGGCCATCCCTAGAGGGGCTCCTGGGTGGCCTGACTGCGCTTTTTCAACCGCGTCTACAGCCAAGAATCGTAGTGTGTTTACACAAAGCTCATCGAGATCTTTCATCAAAATCATCTCGTATTATTTTTCGTTAGGTTAAGATGTTTAAAGAGATTACGATGTTTATCTCTTTGGGTTGAGCGTGAGATTCTAAGATTCATGCTATTAATTTTCTCAATGCAATATTTGTGCGTGGTTTGCATCAAGTTCGTCGATGACTCCGTGCAGTGGGGCTGATCTTCTAAAGTAGAACAGATATTCCTGAGCATATCCCGCGTATTTTCCGAAGTAGCTTTGCATGGTGCCACAGACCGTTTCATATTCCTTTTTCGTGATCGAATACCCGGCCGATATTTTTTCTCTTAATCTCTCTATAAATTGTCGTTCAAACTGGTTGGAATAAAAATCTAAAACCGTCTTTAATATCCAGATATCGACCGGGAAAGCTTCAGTTTTCTCTAATGAGAAGAGTAGTACACAGTCAGCTACTTTTGGTCCAACTCCAAGCAACAGTTTTCTCCCTCTTTTCTTTGATAGAAGTAGTTTCTTACCATCTCTATAGTTTAGCTTTCTAAGAACGTTCAGGTCAAACTCGTTAGCGACTCTCTTTGAGGTCTCTATTACATATCTTGCCCTATAGCCCAGATTGCCTAATGAAAACTCGTCCATTTTCGCTAGGACTTCGGGTCTGGGTAAAGTGTAGAACTCTTGGTTTTCAAAGACTATTCTTTGTCCATGTTTTCTTGAAATGGTTTGAATCATGCTCTTGATGAAAGGTATATTCGCGTTAGTCGCACAGATGTATGAGATCAGGCACTCCCAGAGGTCTTGTCTGGTGATCCTTAACCCAGGAAGACATCTTACCGCATCCGCTATTAGATCGTCTTTGGCTATCTGGAGGATTATATGCGGCAGATCGTCGTCCAGTCTGAAATACCTTTCAATGAAATCCGTCGTGACTGTTTCAGGATAAGAATCAAAGATCAGCCTATCTCGCGTTTGTTTTACCTTTAGGACGTTTTCCTCGACAACACCATACCACCAAGAGCCGACTTTATCCCATCTGAAAACTTGGCCACAGCTAAGGGTCAAATCCAGATTAAATGGCTTAGGACTTAAGAGGAGTTCCAATTGGCCTCTCTCATGAACAACCTGTGTGGCATATGACTTGGATATTATTGTTCCTCTCTGCGGTCGATGATGTCCTCGACCGACGGGCCGATTCCCAACAATGTCACAGGTATCTTGGTTACATCCTCGATTTTTTTGATAAATTTGGTTGCTTCCTTGGGAAGATCGTGGAAACTCTTGGAGTTTTTGCATTCTGGGAAAACTGTATCCATCTTCGTTATCGCTATTTGGGTTGCGCCATTGAGCATCACAGCCCGTTTTGTAAGATTGAAATCGAACGGTGCAGCCCTTCTGCTTCTTCCCGTCACGGTAGCGACCTCAGCCCATCCCTTTTCAGTGGCATCTTCCTCTGTTATCTCGCCTGCCAGCGGTCCTTCTCCGACCCTGGTGACGTAGGCTTTAAAGATGATCAAGACATCGTCTATCTTCTTTGGCCCAACCCCAACGTCAGCTGCTATTGACCCTGCGGTGACGTCCTTCGATGTAACATATGGATAGGTTCCATGAAATAGGCTCAGAAAGGTTCCTTGCGTTCCCTCAAGAATAACATTCTTTCCATCGTCTATCGCAGTGTTGGTTTCAAGTGGTACATCGACAATGTATTGCTTTAGTTGCGGCACATCTCTAGCAAGTTTCGCTATCCTTGCGACTCGGTCAACGTTGCAGGGGCCGCATCCTGTTCCTGTGGTGGCGATCTTTTTTTTAAGGTAGTCCGACCCTCTGTCTCTTTCAATGTGATCTGCCTCGATGATCGCGCACTGAGGGTCAACTCCAGCTCTGTGTTCGACGCCTAAATCTGTCACTTCCTTAAGAAAGATATTTGGGTCCACCAATACGCCTGGACCTACCAAAAGTCTGCACTCAGGGTTAACGAAACCGCTGGGCAACATCCTCATCTTGTATGTTCTGCCTTTCCAGGAGACGCTGTGACCAGCGTTAGGTCCTACGCCCCCCCTTACCATCAGATTGGCTGAATCCTTCAGGGCAAGGTAAGATGCTATTTTGCCCTTGCCTTCGTCTCCGTAGAATCCTCCAACTATCATTAAACAGGGCAACTTTGTGCTTCCTTCCAAAAACCGCTGGATAACGATTTCGAGGCTAATACTTCGCTTGAAAGGTTTTTAAACAGATCGTTGATCATACCCTCGTCTGGTGTTTACCGATGGCCATCCTCCCGCTGGACTCAGGAAGATACGGGATGCCCGAAATGAGAACAGTGTTTCTTGAGGAGACACGGCTGCAAAGGATGTTAGATGTGGAAGCGGCGTTGGCGTGGGCGCAAGGCCAGGTTGGCGACATTCCTAGAGAAGATGCTGTTGTCATAATCGAGAAAGCTTCTCTGAAATATGTGTCCTTGACCCGTGTGAATGAGATTGAAAGTCGAATTAAGCATCAGACGATGGCGATGGTTGAGGCTTTAACGGAGGCCTGTGGCCGAAGTGGCGCCTACGTTCACCTGGGCGTCACATCAAGTGACGTTCTCGACACCGCTACGGCTCTCCAACTCAAAGAAGCAGTCGAAATAATCGAGAAACGTTTGAAGGATCTCGGTAGAACGCTCAAGGTCTTAGCCCAGAAGCATATGAAGACCCTGATAGTGGGTAGAACTCATGGTCAACACGCCCTTCCAACAACCCTTGGCTTCAAGTTCGCCAACTGGCTGAGTGAGGTCATTAGGCATCTGACCAGGCTGGAAGAATGTTATGGTAGGGTGATTGTTGGAAAGCTCTCGGGCGCTGTTGGGACGCAGGCTGGACTAGGGCATCACGCCTTAAAGATTCAGAAGCTGGCGATGGAGAAGCTCGAGTTGAGGGCAGTGGAGATCTCAACCCAAATCATCAGTCGAGACCGGTACGCTGAGTTCATTTGCGTACTGGCAAACATCTCCTCTTCTTTGGACAATTTTGTCACCGAGATTCGTGAGTTGCAGAGGCCCGAAATCGGTGAGTTAGCTGAGCCCTTTGAAGCGGAGCAGATTGGAAGTTCTACTATGCCTCAAAAAAGGAATCCCATACTCTGCGAAAGGATTTCAGGTCTTGCGCGAATCTTGAGAAGTCTGACCGTTCCTGCTCTGGAGAACGTGGTTACGTGGCATGAGCGAGATCTAACACAATCCTCCTCGGAGCGGTTTATCGTTCCAGAGGCCTGCATCTTAGCAGACTACATGATCTCATTAATGGATATGATACTGAAAGGATTGGTCATCGATGAGGAGAGGATGAGAAGAAACCTTGACCTGTCCCAAGGCAGACTGCTTTCAGAAGCAGTAATGTTGCAGCTGGTCAAGAACGGGATGAAACGGCGGGATGCCTATCATCTGATGCGGCAACTCGCTCTTCAGAGCGAGAAGAATGAGAAACCTCTTAAAGACATCCTACTGGAAGACGCGAAGATTAGACGCTTCCTATCTGAGACTGAGTTAAGCAACGCTTTAAACCCAGAAAAATACCTTGGAAGCGCCCTGAAGCAGATAGAAGACGTTCTAAAGCACTCAACATTTTAGAAAGATATTAGTATATCGCTATTTGGCACTCTATGTGTTTGCTTTTATTCCCTCATTCCGCAAAATACCTCTAGCAGCTAAAACCCCTGTCGTGGCCGCGTTTACCAATCCGTTAGACAGACCTGCACCATCGCCGGCAACGAAGACATTATTGCATGATGTTTCCAGAAACTCGTCAGTAATCACTCGGTTCGCCGAGAACTTGATTTCTGGAGCGTAGAGCAGCGTGGAAGGAGATGAGACCCCCGGAATCACGTAGTTGAGTTTGTCCAAGGCCTCTAGAATATCTGTTACGATGCGGTGAGGAAGCGCCATACTTATGTCTCCAGGTGTGACGTTCGTCAGTGTCTGCCTTACAAGTCCTCTGTTCACTCTCTCCCAAGTAGATCTGTGTCCAGACTTTAGGTCGCCAAGTCGCTGTATGAGTGGTTTCCCCCCTCCTAGAGTGGTTGTCTGGACTGCTATCGTCCTCCCGTAGGCAGTGGTATTTTCCAAAGGCTCCGTAAGATTAACCTTCACTAAGAGAGCAAAGTTGGTGTTATCGGTCTTCTTTCTCGACATTGCGTGGCCGTTGACGCCGATGAAGTCGTCGTAGACCTCTTGCACCACAAATCCTTTGTGGTTTACACAGAAAGTCCTGACGAAGTCGTCATATGTGTCAGGGTATATGTGGAATTTTGGATCTCTGCCTATATCGATGATCGGGTCCATCACTACTGCTGGGACTTCAACGCGTACGCCTATGTCGATGGGCTGATATTTTGTTGAGATCCCCAACCGTTTCGCTTCTGTTGCTAGCCAGTCAGCTCCACTTCTACCAGGAGCCAAAAGCAGGTACTTGCAAGGGATTTTGGATCCGTTTTGTAATGTGACTTCTCCGCTGTCTATTGAAGCAACTCGCTTATTTGTTCCGAACTCAACGCCTTTCTTTTCTAGATCTTCCTTAAACTTTCTTATGACGATTGGAGCGTTGTCGGAGCCTATGTGCAGTTGCGGGATTGCAACAAACTTTACGCCGACAGCCGCCGCTCTCCTCTCAAGCGCATCGGACTCGTCCTTTGTTGGGCGATAAATCTTCTTTGGGGCTCCATACTTCAGGAAAGTCTTATGCACGTAGTCGATGAGATCCCATGCCTTCTTCTCGTCCTTTACAAGGTCGTATAGGTTTCCTCCTATGTCAGGCCTCAGATTGAGAAGGCCGCTGGATAGCGTTCCTGCTCCACCGATTCCGCACATTGTGTTGCATGGGTTGCATTCCTTGCAGCTCTTGAATTGAGACATGTGGCAAGCGCGTCGGTCAACGTCTCTTCCCATGTCTAAGACAAGGATTCTGAGTTTGCTGTTTTCCGCTAATTCCTTAGACGCGAAGAGGCCTGCAGGGCCAGCCCCTACGATTACAACATCGTACAAGTTGACATCCTGGCTAGAAAACCCCACTGAAGATGTCGACGGTTATATATATCTTCTGCGATTGCCTGTAACGCTCTTTCAAAAAGGCGCTTGCTTTTCTGGTATGAATCGTGCGACACAAATCGTTTTGTCACAAGGTTCGAACATAAGTTCGTCTATGTGAAGTAGGGCTTGCCGACCATCCGTCTCTATCTTATCAATACTCACAAATTTTCTAACGGGAACTTTATAATCTTCCGATACAACTCTCCATCCCTTATCAAAACTCTTGTTTACGAAGACCAAAACCTCTCGGGGCTCCATGTTGAGCTCTCTGATCATTTCAATCAACGCCCCCATTGTTGCACCGCGAAATAGGAAGTCGTCTGCTAGGAGCACATTCTTACATCCTTCGAAAGCCTCGCTGCAAAGGTAGATGCTAATAACGTTTCCCTTTGTTGGTGAGGTTATCCTTCTTTGAAGGACTCTTTTGCCGGTCATGATTACGGGGGGATTTTCGCCTTTCTGTGCAAAGATTACAGGACACCTCAATTCAGTTCCGATTATCGTTGACAAACCTATTCCAGAAGCAGCAACCGTACAAACGGCATCGATATCAACTGTTTTTTGGGAAACAACTTTTTTGCACAGTTGTTGGAGAAGAGCAACGTCGATTCTGTGGTTAATTATCATCGAGAAGTCAAGCATGTCGTTGCCGATGACCCTGCCTTTTTCGAGCAAACGAATGAGGCTTGATTTCTGGCTGTCAAGCGTCATAGTCTTGTGGTGAGTCCTTTGCACTCTTAACCTTTATGACGTGGCGAGTTCGAAAATCCGCTAATTTTTAGCACCAATTTGTTAATTTTAAATAAATATGTATGAAATTTTTAAATAATCATAACACGTTCATAGTATGTTGTGAAGAATATGGATCTCAAAGATCTAGTCGCTCTGGAAAAGGTGAGGATGCCGGATGTTCGGGAATCGTACAAGGTAGCCCTTGTGCCAGTTGGTGTGGCAATCAACATCGTCGGATTTCTATTGACGACAACCCTCAAGATTCCGCTGTTCCTCGATCAAGGAGGCATTATGTTAGTCGCGATGACTTGCGGTCCGTTATGGGGCATCATAACAGCCGTCATAAACACCATCGTGCTGGCGCTGGCCTTTGATCCGCTAAACCTATTCTTTGTCTTAACTCCGATAACAACAGCTTTGATTTGGGGCTTTGGTACAAAATATGGAATGACAAGAAGATGGCTGACCTACATCATCCTATGCGTGGCTTTAGCTCTTGGACTTTCAATCGTCACAGCACCAGTGGTGGTATATGTGTATGGAGGGCTGTCAGGAGGAGGGGTTGATCTGGTCTTCTTGGCTATGTTTACTGCTTGGAAAGACTTGATCTTTTCCAGATTCTGGGCGGAGTTCATTAGTTCGATGATAGACAAAGGCATTCTTTCCATACTAGTCTTATCAATACTCAGAGCTATGCCTGTCAAGGAATTCCAGAGAGTGACGCCTTGGTACAAAGAAAAGAAGTCAGAGTGACTTCCCCCTTTTTTCCATTATTGTTCGAGGAGAAACAAACTGAAAGAAAAGGCGGACATACTTATCAGAAATGCTCTGGTTGTGACCATGGATTCAGCTATGCGGGTCTACAATGATGGCGCCGTTGCCGTGGGAGAAGGCAACATACTGGATGTAGGAAAATCTCATCATATTGAAGAAAAATATCGTGCAGAGAAGGTCATAGACGCAAAGAAGAAAGCCGTCCTCCCAGGCCTTATCGACTGTCATATGCACGCTCATCAGGAGTTTCTCAGGACGGCGTGGTGGATTGATACACCACCATTAGAGGTCGGATGGCAAAACTATCTCATGCCCTTCGAAGGAACGCTTTCCAAAGAAGACGCATATCTTAGTGGTTTGCTCAGCTGCGTAAACATGATAAGAAAGGGAACAACATGTTTCGCTGATGCCGGGGGCTCACAGCCAGAAGAATTGGCCAAGGCTGTAAAGGAGACTGGCGTAAGAGCAGCTATTGCCCGTTCCATAGCCGACATGGGGAGAGTTCCCGTTCCTGGCATGGAGAACATGGTTTTCTCTACAAAAGAGGCTGTGAGAAGAAACCGTGAATTTGTAGAAGAGTGGAACAATGCCGCTGAAGGAAGAATCCACGCATGGTTTGGCATTCGGCAAATAATGGTCTGCAGTGAAGAACTCTGGGCAAAATTCAAGGAGCTTGCTGCAAAATATAAAACCGGAATTCATACCCATCTAGCTGAGATGCCTGAAGAAGTGGTCTGGGCACTAAAACAGTGGGGCAAACGACCTGTCGAGAAAGCGTATGAAACCGGTTTCCTGAGCCCAAACGTACTCTTTGCACATATGATATTTGTTACAGATGAAGAGTTGAACCTGGTCAAGGAAAGAGACGCCAAGATAGCCCACTGTCCTGCAGGTGTCCTAGGCTGGGTTTCAAGACCAACAAAGGTTCCCCAGATGCTTGCTCTAGGGATTACCGTTGGACTGGGATCAGACGGAGGTAGCACAAGAAACCTTGACATGTTTGAGGAGATGATGGTAGCCAAAAATATGCATACTGGCCAGTACGGTGTGCCTCACCACGATACCATCGCCATACCCTCCGAGAAAATCCTCTCTATGGTCACAGCTGATGCCGCCAAAGCATTACTCTGGGACAAAGAAATCGGCTCAATAGAGCAAGGGAAATCAGCAGATATGATCATTCTTGATCTCGATCAGCCTCATCTAATGCCCGCTTATCGTCTCTATCCTCTGCTCGTTGTGTTCGCGAAGGGTTCAGACGTAGAAACATCAATAATCAACGGGAGAATTGTGTTGGAAAACCACGTCATCAAGACGGTCGATGAAACCAAGATACTGGAGAAAGCTAGAGACAGAGCACCTGAGATCCTGAAGAACATCAACAAGATAGTCCCGATTCCAATAAAGAATCATCTTTATGACCAAAAATAGAACGCTTGGCGAAAAGAATTGGAAAAAGTCATCAGCATCAACAACCTGAGCTACAAATATCCGAGCACTGATAATTGGGCCCTGAAGAACATCAATCTTGAAATCTACGAAGGAGAATATGTCGGTCTAATAGGTCCTAATGGCGCTGGCAAAACCACCCTCTCTTTGATCCTGAACGGATTGATCCCGAATGCTTTTGGCGGAGAACTGAAGGGCAGAGTGTCCGTGTGCGGAATGGATGTTTCGGAACACAAAACTCCAGAGCTGTCTCAAAACGTAGGACTTGTGTTTTCTGATCCTGAAGCCCAATTAAGCCAATTCACTGTTGAAGAAGAAGTGGCTTTTGGGCCATCAAATCTTGGCATTTCAAAAGAGAAAATCCTAGAAAATGTCACGACGGCTATCAGGGCGACAGGCCTCAAAGGACTGGAAGGGCGAACGCCTTTGGCATTATCTGGGGGTCAGAAACAGCGAGTTGCCATAGCCGCAGTCTTAGCGATGAACCCGCGCGTTCTTGTGTTGGACGAGCCCACTTCAAACTTGGATCCGTTAGGAACATGCGAAATATTCAGAACAATCAAGGAAATTGTTGACACAGGGTCATTCACAGTTATTATGGCTGAACATCACACAGAGCTTCTAGCCGAGTACGCCACCCGGATAATAACCCTGAATGCAGGTCAAGTCGTGGCTGACGGTCCGCCACAAGAGGCGTTCGCCAGATGCAGGGATGTAGACAAGATGGGAATTAGAGTCCCACAGGTTACTCGAGCTTTTGAGTTACTTGATGAAAACTATGGGTTGAATTTTGGAAATTACCCAGTCACTTTGAAGACAGCGTACGATCTTTTGTCGAAGAAGCTTCCAAAGACATCACTCAATGGAACATCGTCCAACAGAACTAGTCTGTCTTATATGAAGAGAGAAAAGGGCAAGGCCGTAATAAGAGTGGAGAATCTTCATTACTGGTATCCTGGAGAGGTTCACGCACTCAAAGGGATAAACCTCGAAGTTCGTCAGGGAGAAGTAGTAGCCATAGTTGGGCAAAACGGTTCTGGAAAGACTACCCTGGCGAAACACATCAACGGTTTACTGAAACCCTCGGAAGGGAAGGTCTTGGTAAAAGGCATAGATACCTCAAATTCATCTGTTGGAGAGCTTTCTAGGATTGTAGGCTATGTCTTTCAGAATCCCAACCATCAGCTCTTCAACGTATCCGTTTTCAAAGAGGTCGCTTTCGGTCCTCGGAACCTAGGCCTCAAGGGCGAGGAATTGGAACGGAGAGTCGATGAAGCCTTGAACGCATTCGGAATAGGCAATCTGAAGGAGGAGAATCCATTCGGCCTAAGTCTTGGCCAAAGAAAACTAGTAGCCATCGCCTCCGTGTTCTCCATGCATCCTGAAATAGTGATACTTGATGAGCCTGCCATGGGGCAAGACCATTATGGTGTTAAAAGAATTGCTGAGGTGGTTAGGGCCCTCAGTGATAATGGTTGCACAGTTATGGTCATAACCCATGACATGAGTTTCGTAGCCGAATATATGGAAAGAGTCGTTCTAATGCAGGACGGGCGGATAATCATCGAGGGTCAGCCGGATGAAATATTTGATATGGCGTCAGAAAAGATGAAGCATTATTTGGACGCCACAAGCCTTCGTGCTCCGCAAGTCACGGAACTTTCGTATCTTCTGTCTGACCATGGCTTCTGCACGAATGTGATGACGCCAACGGAGTTTGCTGAGATCGCTCATAGGAGGTTTGTCTGAGTGTCATATGAGATTGACACGATGTACCGTCCTGGGAACAGTTTCTTCCACAGACTTGATCCTCGGACCAAGCTTGCTTGGACTCTGGGAGTAATGATCTTCTCTTTCCTCCTCTTTGATGTGAAAGTGCTATTCTTGACATTTGTGGTCAGCTTTGCGTTACTGATCTGGTCAACGGGAAGATACGCTTTGAAGAGTCTAATATCAAGAGTTGCATTGTTGATTGCGATTCCTCAGATTATCGTTCATGGCTGTCTAAACGCTGTTGGAGTTACACCTGTTCTATTCATGGGTCAGATTGCTTCGATTCCATTCTTAGGTCCACTAAAATGGGAGGGGGTGCTATTCGGTTTGACCTATGCGCTAAGAGTCCTAGGTATGGCTTTCACAGCGGTGCTTTTCGTAGCCACAACGCATCCGCGCGATTTAGTGAAGGGCTTTGAGAAGTTAGGATTGCCTTTCAAGTATGGGTTCATGATCTTGATGTCACTTCAACTGATTCCGGAGGCGATTAGAGAGATGCAGATAATCTTGGACGCTCAGCAGTCGAGAGGTATGAGGATCAAGAGCTTCTTGGAGCGAATGAGAGGCCTTTTGCCCGTTTTGATACCGATTACCATTGGATCGATGCAAAGGGTCCAAATGATGTCGATGGCCCTTGAGGCAAGAGCCTATGGGGCACCGGTTCAGCGGACAGAACTTCGCGATTTTCGGCTACATAAAGCCGACAAAATCATGTTATGCGCTGTATCCATTATGATAGTTATTGGCATCTACCTTTTTTTGTGGAAAATTATATAGACCTTAGCATATTGTTGCTCAGTCAGTCTCGGATTATAGAGCACAAGTTTTTCGTTTAGTCGAACAAGACTTATCCCGTTTCAGATTCTAAGAGATCGCTTATCTTGTGAACCTCAATCATGTTGCTTGCGTGAATTGTAGACGTTCTGAAACCTGCTGAAAAGAGAACTATCTCTTCACTTTTCACCAGTCCCTTGGAAAAGAGCATCTTAGCAGTTGAGCTGATATGGTCCTTCTTTTTCATGTAGTCAAAAACAATCGGATGTACCCCGTAATTCAAATCAAGTTTTCTTGCAGAGACTTTGCTGGGTGTAACAGCTATTATTGGTTGAGTCAATCTGAACCTAGTTATCATTCTAGCGGTGTATCCAGACCTTGTTAAGGCCACCACTTTGTCGATGGGCATCGTTTCTGTTACTTGCCAGATGGCTCTACTTATGCTTCTTGATATGTTTTGAAATTTCTCTTCAGTTACTCTGTTAACAACGTAAGGCTCTGTCTGTTCAGCTATTCGCGTCATCATCAAAACGGATTCTACGGGATATTTCCCGATGGCGGTTTCTCCTGACAACATCAATACATCTGTTCCGTCAAGTACAGCATTAGCTACGTCACTTATCTCTGCTCTTGTCGGCCTCGGATTTTCGATCATGGACTCCAGCATCTCTGTAGCAGTAATGACCGTTTTTCCCTGCTGATTGCATTGTCCAATCATTTGTTTCTGTATGAGGGGAAGTTGTTCGAGGGGAAGTTCAACGCCAAGATCTCCCCTGGCAATCATGATACCGTCAGCTTCACTCAAGATCTCGTGGAAGTTTTCAAAACCCTGTAGGTTCTCGATTTTTGCGACGATGCCTATCTCGCTGTCAGCCAGTTTCTCTCTGAGCGTTAATACATCCGCTTGGTTCCTGGTAAAGGAAAGTGCGATATATTCCACTTCATTTTCTTTGGCGAATTCAATGATCCTAAGATCTTTTTCGTTTAAACATGGCGTTTTCAAAGTTTTTGTGGGGATGTTGACTCCTTTGCCATCCTTAAGCACCCAGTCATTCTTTACGAGGAGTTGAACCTGTTTGTCTTTTTTGCCAACAACCTCGGTTTGTAGCATCGCATCGTCTATCAGTATTTTATCACCGGTTTCTAACTGGTCGTAGATGTCGTGGTTAAAGCTCAGCTCGCTTTCAGACCCTAAATATACGGTTTCACCCTTTTTCACAGGTCTCGATTCAGGAACTTTGATTCTTAATTCAGGTCCCTTTATGTCAACTAATATGGAAATCTCGCCAATTCTTCTAACATTCTTTACAATACTTTCATATTCCTCAAGACTTCCGAAGGCTGTATTAATGCGGACGCCGTTTATTCCCGCCTCGTACATCTTCTTCTGAACGTTTTTAGAGATGCTTGAAGGCCCAATGGTGCATAGAATTTTCGTTTTCTTCATTTCTTTCGTACCTTCAATTGATCATGAACTAATCCTAGAAATAATCTCATAATCCAAATTCACGTATATAGGCAATACCGCAAGAACTGAGGCATTAGAGTTGAGTTTCTAACGGTATCTATCGTTCTTCCAGGGATCGGCTGTGTCACTGTATCCTTTCCTCTCCCAGTAGCCTAGGTCCTTCTTGTCTCTGAAAGTTATCCTTCGAACCCACATGGGGCTCTTATAAGCATACTTGTCTGGAACAATCAAACGCATGGGTCCTCCCAGTTCATCATCTATGTCTTTGCCGTTTAACTTGTAAGCTAGCATCGCCTTGTCAAGTTCCTCTAAAGTGAGTGAAGTTGTATATCCGTCTTCACTCTCAAAGAATACGAATTTGCCCTCACTTTTCGGTTTCGCCAAGTCAGCCAAGATTCTGAATTGCACACCTCCCCATAGACAGTTTCTTACGCTCCACCCTTCAACGCAATGAAAGTCGATGGTCGCTTCTGTAAACGGAAGCTTCAGAAAATCATTCCAAGGTAAAGTCAAAGGGTTCTCTACTAGCCCGTCAACCACCATTTTCCATGTGCTCAGATTGCGCCTAGGGATGCTTCTGGTGATGCCCGGGTGATCTACTCCCCACCTCAATAAGGCTTTAGTCTCCCGTTGACCGGGAGGCAAGCGAGTAGAACTCTTCTCGTTTTGAGAAACCATTTGTATAGGCCCCCTAGGCTTCCGGATTTTGTGATGTAAGACGCGGGATCTGAATTCAAGAAGGAATGTGCTTTACGTTTGACGTATCATTAGTTTTAGCCTGTCTTTTCTACCTTTTTTAGGCTTCTTATCCGCAATATCTGATCGATATATCATAATCCATGAAATCTCGTAAAAGTATTACGTGTCCAGAACATGTCTGTGTGTCTCTGAGAGGAAAAAGCCTTTGAAGAAAGATGAAATTGAAACTGAAGAAGATCTGGTTCGTTTAGTGAGTGGTAAATCAGATTTTGAAAGGAAGGTTCTAGTCGCAACGTTCAAAATTCCTAGAGGGAAGGTTAGCACATACAAGAGGATAGCAGAAAAGATTGGTAGACCATGTGCTTACCGTGCTGTTGGCAATGCTTTACATAGGAATCCGTTTGCGCCTATTGTGCCTTGCCACCGTGTTGTTAAATCCGATGGCACGTTTGGAGGGGATAAGGAAAGAGCAGCGTCTAGGAGGGGCCTCCTAATAAAAGAAGGGATACATATGAAGAATGACCGAGTAGAAATGAGTGATAACATACTGTTCTAGTATCTGTTAAGATTACGCTACCCGTGTACGCTACCCGTGCAACCGCATTCTTTCTCTGGTGTGGGGGGGTTAGGTTTAAATTCTCGGGATTTTGCAAAGTGACTTAGGTTCATTATTTTTCCCTTATTTTGACGGAACTTAGACGGAGTTCAAAGCTCTCCCGGACCACCACTTTAAGAAAGGTTTAAAGTTGTTTGAGGTCTTAGTGCTTGGTAGCTGTTTAAATTTTGGATTTAGACTCATGGGGTTGCATCTAAAGGCTAGTGTTTGTTTATCCTGCGTTTTCTGTGATGAGGTCTTTTAACACTTCTTTCACAGGCATCTCAAAACGTTGGCGTAATTGGTTCAGCAGTTTTGTTCCATTTTCAGTTACCAAATAGTATTTGATGCGTCTTCCACCCTTTTGTGTCCACTCGCCAGCTATGTAACCTCTTTTTTCTAACTCGTATAAGAGAGGGTATATTGTGCCTGGATGAAATTTTTGTCCGGTTAATCTTTTCATCTCTTTGACAATCGCGTAGCCGGACAGAGGTTTCTGGCTTACAAGCCATAGGATAATAGCTCTGCTGAAACCCCTTACTGTGGCTCTGATTAATTCACTTTCTGCTTCAGCCATAGGTAGATACCTCAACGGGCTTCATCTTTGTTATGTCCAGCATTCCTATTAGCTTCTTCCAACAAGGCTACAAAAGGTTGATATATCAAAATTTAAACTATTGTACCGTGGCAACATCTATGGTTGATGTTATTAATTCATTTATGCGCGGTCTCGAGAAACCGCTTATACTTTGGCTCGTATCCCAAGGACCCAGATACGGATATGAACTTATCAAGGAAGTTAAAAGACTAACTGGACAGAAGTTGAAGCCAGGTACGTTGTATCCTCTTCTTTACCGGTTAGAAGATGAGGGATTTGTAGTGAGCGAATGGATAAAAAAGGGTCACCGAGACCTGAGGTGTTACCGTTTAACCGAGAAAGGAAAAGACCTTCTCGTGAAAGTGCACGGTTTTTTCAGTAAGCCTGTTAGAGGGGTAATTGCTGATTTCCTAAGTGAGCCGGAAAGGAAATGAGTTTACAAGCCAAGTATTTTTCCCACTAGCACGTAACACCCTACCACAGCCATTATGATAATTCCATATTTTCTTGCAGCTTTTTGTAGGCTCACAACATTTTCTGTTGTCGGATTCTTAATCGTGATTATGTAGCGTTTAGCAATTGGCATGCAAAAGGGGAGCAGTAAGAAAAAGAGGGGAAAATAGATAGAGGGCAGCACTAAGCCAAAAGCTGCATAGACAAAGGGCAAAAGACCAGTTGTCAGGGATAGAAGTCCCATGAAAACAACGCCTTTCTTTCTTCCATACTTGACAACGATTGTTTGAACTCCATTCTTACGGTCTGCTTCATAGTCTCCAAGAGTTTGCAAAATGTGGCCACTAGAGTGGGCTAACATTAAGGGTATGGCACTTGTCAAAATAAGTGAGATGCTGACGTTAGATTGGGAAGACGTACCAACTCCTATTAGAAACGGGAGGAAACCGGCACCTATACCTGAGGTAATGAAATCCATGATTGGTGCGCTTTTGAGTCGAAAAGGTGGAATGGAATAGGCAGTCCAAAGGGCGAGGTAAAGGAGAAAAAATGTGGTAAGGCTCGCAGCGACTATAGACACTATGAGTAAGCATAAAATTATCAAGGAAAGCGAAAGGATTAGTGCCGCTCGCGGCGCAATCTTTCCAGAGGCAATGGGAAGATTAGATTTTAAGATGTTTCGCCGATCTTCTTCTCGATCGAAGTATTGATTCAAAATAAAGACGCTGGCTGTAGCGAATAAGAAAGCGGAAAAGACTGCCATAAAACGTTCAGGGGAAGGTAAACCTAAGAAAATGCTTCCGAAACCAAAACAGAAAATCCATCCAAGCCAGTTGTCAATTCTAGCAATTTCAAGGTATTCTTTGAGGAACTTCACAAGCTTTCTCCCTTTTTTTCTAGCGAAAATCGGAAACCGTTAAAGGGTCTTATGCAAGTCAACCGAGCTAAACATCAAAGAGAGCAACGGTAGGAATTGACTGCGCGTCACTTCCTATTTCGCCTCCTTGGATTGTGACATTTGAGTTTCTTCGTAGGATACAACCTCCCCTGTGTCTGTGTTTACCTTGATCTCAAAAGATCTCATGGCAGAGAAGAAATATGCCCGCTTAAAGCTCACTTCTCCGTGTAGTATCCAAGTATTTTCCTCTCTATACATTGTTCTGAAAAAGATTCGCTCCACTCTGGAGTGTCTTTGTTTGATGAACTGTCTGGCTCTTGCTTCTGCCTCTTCAGAGTCCATTATTCTCCTCTCGTCCAACTTGAATGTGCACAATGCAAAACCTCCAAGTGTTGGCATAGACCTTTCTTGAACTATTTTGCAGTGTTTCTTTCCGTTTCTGTAGGAACATACTCGATTTTTCCCGTTACTGCTATGGCGCCTATTTCTTTGCCACCAATTACAATCTTCAAGTTTGTGTCAACATTCCATTTTCTGTTTCTCGCCAACAGAATCTCTACCAGATCCACAAGGGTTTTCTGTGTATATGTTCACCATCAAAAGATAGATATATGTCGAAATTTAAATGTTTTGCAAATAAGAATATCTACTTCGCATGCATTGAGGGAAAGCTTTGGTAAAGAAAAAGGCTGACGGCTACAAAATTGTTTTGACAACTTCAGCGACCGAAATGAGTGACTTTTACAATAATCAGTTCTTTGCTTTCGTAGGGGGTTTTTCGAAGGGGCCAATACCGTTATGGCTTCCAAGGAAGCAGCTATATCCACCGGTAGAAAGCAACTATGACGGAATCGCAAAATATGCACCTTACGGGCTTAGAAAAGTGGAAGCTGTCCTTTTAGAAAATGGATTTGATGAATCGGATATAGCCGTTGTTCACCCTTACCATCTCAACGCCTTCATTGGTTTGAATACAAAAGTTGTCGGCATATCAACCATGGATCCGTTAGGAATGGGTTACGTCAGCAAAACATATTCTTCACTAGTTGGCGGCGGAGACCCCATGAACTCGATAGAATTCAGAAATCTGATGAGGCATAAAAGCTTCCAGAGGTATAAACCAAAGATTATAGTTGGCGGCGCAGGAGCATGGCAACTGGAATACAAAAATCTTATGGAATCTTATGGAATCGACTGTGTAGTGATCGGCGAAAGTGAAACAACAGTAGCAGAGCTTTTCATTAAAGCTGCAAAGGGAGAAAGCCTCCCGCAAGTAGTTCACGATAACAGAATTCCAGCATATGAAGAAATACCTGCAATAAAGCATGCGTCGATTTATGGGTGCATAGAAGTCTCCAGAGGCTGTGGCAGAAACTGTCAGTTTTGCACACCTACGATGCAGACAAGAAGGAACTTCCCGCTCGACAAAATTATGAAAGAAGTAGAGGTTAACGTCAAAAAGGGAGATGGGAGAATTACTCTCGGCACCGAAGACATTTTTCTATACGGTGCCAGAAACAACGGTTTCATCCCTAACAAGGAAGCAGTTTTAAAATTGCTTAGAAAGGTTGCGTCATATCCTGGAGTCAAAGCTATTCAACCCACTCACATGTCGTTGGCCCCTGTGGTTTACGATCCTAGTATGGTCAAGGAAGCGTCGGAAATACTGATCGAATACAATTGGTATGGCTATCGTGGAAAGCCAATCATAACGTCTGAGACTGGAATAGAAACTGGGAGTTCCCGTCTTATCCGAAAATATATGGCGGGGAAGCCGCTTCCATTCAAGCCTGAAGAGTGGGGAGAGCTGGTCTGCCAAGCTTTTGGAATTTTGAATGACAACGATTGGTATCCGCTCGCTACTTTGATTGTAGGTCTGCCGGATGAAACTGAAGACGAAGTAACGGAGACATTTGAGCTTATTGACGACCTCGGTGGATACAGAGCCTTTTTTGTCCCATTGCTTTTCGTTCCGTTGGAAAAATGTCTCTTAGAAGATCAACGTGATGCGGAGTTGGATAATCTTTCAGAGTTGCGATGGGAGCTTCTCACAGAATGTTGGAAATACAATGTTCATGTTTGGCGATCATCCTTTTTAGAATTTCGAGTGCGTAACCCTTTGCTTTACAATGCTATTACAAAATTCTTCCTGCCATCAATCGGGTTAATTGCAGGTCTCTACTATGGAGCAAAACATGGAAGAATTGTGAAAGATTCGATCTGGAATATGGCAGGAGTAACTTGAAAGGACGCATTTAAAATGACTTACAGAAGAGTTTTGTTGGTGAAACCACAGGGAAGAAGCGGTTTAGGCTTTGCATTGGATCTGATTCCCATAGGTTTGGAATATATCGCCGCGTCAATAGAGAACGTTGTTGAAGATGTTCATATAATCGATATGGAGCTTGAGCAAGATTCATTCAAGTATTTTCTTGAACTTTTCCGTCCTGATTTAGTGGGAATAACGATGTCGGCAACCGATCACGACGAGGGATTACGTCTCGCCAAAATTGCCAAGGAAAATGACATCACAACTGTATTGGGCGGCTATCATCCCACCCTTGCCCCAGATGAGCTACTCTCGCATCCACAAGTTGACATGGTGGTCCGTGGCGAAGGCGAGCACACAATGAAAGAGTTAGTTATGAAAAGCTGCCCAAAAGGTGTCCTGGGAGTTTCGTACAAAGAAGATGGAAAAGTGATTCATAACGAAGATCGTCCAGCAATTCAAAACTTGGATTCATTACCATTCCCAGCCCGACACCTGAGGAGACACAAATACAACCAGATGAACAGCAAAGGAAGGGAAGCAGATGTCATATGCACCTCTCGTGGCTGTTGGGGACGGTGTAGCTTTTGTTGCGAACCGGTTATGAACAGGAGCCACCAGCGTTTCCGCTCACCTGAAAATGTCATGAAAGAATTATTAGAAATAGTATCTTTACACAATGGAAAACCGCTACAAATCCTTGTGGTAGATCCAAATTTTATGGGCGACCCTGAAAGAATTGATCGTTTGTGCGATTTGTTGCACAACCATAAATTGGATATTAGATTCTCCGTTATGAGTAGAGCGGACAGCATTGCCAAGCATCCTCAACTCATCAAAAAAATGTGTGACAACAGCTTTCTTGATTATGAAATGGGAATCGAAAGTCCAAAATTAAAAGATTTGAAAAACACACGAAAGGGAATAACCCTTGAGATGCAGAGAAAAGCCGTGGAAATACTGCGTGATAATGGTGCCAGCGTTTCAGGCACCCTAATAATTGGTCTACCCGGGCAGACTGAGGAAGAGATAAAGCAGTTTCCGGTTTACGCAAAAGAATTAGGCTTAATGAATGTGGCATTCGGTATCGCGACGCCATTTCCTGGAACCGATTTTTACAACAATCTGGACAAGAAAGGTTTGATCGTTGAGCACGATTGGAAAAAATACGATGAAATGCATTCCGTATTCAAACTAGATGGCATAAGCAGAAAACGATTAGAAGAATTAGAAACATATTGCATGGCAAGATTTTGGACGTTGAATACGCTTTTGGACAGGGCTAAGGTTTTGCAAAAAAGATCAGGCAAGAAGACGACATTAAAGGATTTTCTGGAAGACATTTCTGAAAAGGTAACTTTTGTCAGGAATGCTGGATGTGATCTGCGAAAGGGAGAATTTGAGAATCATCTTAAGGCGGTTCTAGAGGCTATTGTAGACGCTGAGAGCGAAGAAAAAGAAAGAAAAATAGGTGTGCATAATGTCATAGAAATGTCAAGGTTTCTTGGAATTCTAGGTTCGCAAAGGATCCAGTTGACTTTCATATACAAAGAACAGCTTCCCGTTAGCTACATCATGAAAACTAGGAGTAGCAGCAGTTGCACTGTGGAGTACATAAAAACTATTTCCGGGAAACAAGATGACGCGACGATAAGTGTCAACATTGACTTGAATGACGTAATAAACTCAATTAACGATGATTTGTCGTTTAACCCCATAGGGTCCTTCATCTTCTTGGTAAGATCTGCACGGAGTTTAAAGGGTGTTTGGAATGCATTCAGGCTGTGTGCCGCAGTAGGCATAGATTTTGCCACCACATTTCTTAATGAAAAGGCAAAAATAAGACGTGATAGAATGATCGGTCAATTACGCAATAAACCCGTTTTGAGCTCTACAGAAGTTCTTAACAAACTAAAAAATGAGGCAAGTAAGATAAAAGGGGTCAAGGAAACTTACAGCCTCATACGAAAACTTGCTTCCATAAGCGGATCGAATGTAAGTAATGTAATATTAGATCGCGTTATGTATAGCACTGAAATGTTGCCTCCCCTAGGAAAGGAATACTGGTGGTTCCTTTTCTTCGGTCGAGATGGAGAAAGACCAGTGCAATTGATGTTATTGATATTCAGAAAATATGGGCAAAACATGTTATTTAACGATAAGAATATCGTTCTCAAGAGATTGACAGAAAACAGATTTCGAGCCGTTACCGCTGGCTGGATATACGACGGAAAAGAGTTACATGATTTAGGAGACACAAATGCCATAACAACAGTTTGTTCAAAAAGAAAAATGATAATTTCTGACATTTCAGGTCAGGAAATGATGCTTACCGGCGGTTTTCCACATTATAAGTTAAAGGTGGACAACGTTATTGATTTAAACATTAGGAAAGGAGATTATCTCGAGGATAGAGATGCTCATGGTGTATTTATACCTCCATTTGGCATGGGTTGGGTGGATGTTTTCTCAGACGCAGAAGGTACCGTGTTAGGCGAAAAATTCGAAGGAACAGCACACCTGCAAAAAGTTGTTGGCATCACAACGTTCGGGCCCTTCCATTGGGGAAGAGTGTTTTTTCAAGATGGTTCCTCAACTTCATTCTTCTGTCTAAAAACAGGCAAAGAATCAAAAAGATATTTCCATAGATCTCTGACTTTTCACGGTTACAGAAGAAAAGAGATCATTGAATTCAAGAAGCCAAAACTTAAAATTACAGAAAAAGAAGGGAAAACACCAACTTGGGTTGTTGAAGGACAAGATGACGATAAAAAACTCAGAATAGTCCTGGAATCTTATGCAACAAAAAAATTCACTATGAAAGGCGGCGGCTCACAAGTTTACATAGAATACGCGGTTATACCCAAGGAATTTAGCCTGAAGACTACTGATCAAGTAACCACTTTATGCGATTTGGGTAAAGGTGTAGGAACATTTGAGGATGCGTATGGCTCACCAATCTAAAATCGTCTCAAGGAGTGACGATGGTACATATGAAATATGATACCATAGTGGTGGGCGCTGGTCCTGCCGGGTTTCCTGCTATGCTGTTTTGAAGCGATTTACAATAGCTTTGTTGCATTATTGATGGCTTGCCTGAAATCTTCGGTTTTTCTGGTACGCGAACTAGTTCTCCAAACTAGGCGATGCAAGTATAACTCCATAAAACCAACCTTTCCAGACAAGCGGCGTCTTAACTCCGTTATTCTAAACGTTTCACCAAATATTAAAAACCGAGAATATAAACGCCAGACACAAAGTTTAGTGCGGGGAGTGGGGTTTGAACCCACGCAGGCCTACGCCAGCAGGTCTCCTAAGACCCTAAGTCTTCCTAAGCCTGCCTCCTTTGGCCAGACTCGGACATCCCCGCCTACGAACATCAAAAGTCTTCAAAATTATTAAATCTTCTCAAACTCAAGCGTAGAGTAAAAGCGTGGTGCTCCGGCCGGGATTTGAACCCGGGCCACCGACTCGACTGGCCTCCTACCCCCTATAGAATGGGTAGAATAAGGCCGGTATACTTGACCGGGCTATACTCGGCGGAAGAGAACTTCTTCTACCGGAGCCGCGACCAAAGTCTTTCGGAGCAAGTGAATCTGGCTTCCAGACATTTATAAAATTTTACAGGCAACTATCATGCTGAGATGTTTGGTGGGCCCGCCCGGATTCGAACCGGGGACCACTCCCCGAGCGGAAGCCTTTCACGCTCTGCAGGTTATGAGCCTCAACATTCTTCTCTGTCGCTCTAACCCTTCAGGACCAGGCTCGGCTAATCCTTAGTCTAACTGAGCTACGGGCCCAAAAACGCAAGAGATTTACAAACCCGTTGGTTGATTTAAGTATTTTCTCAGTCTGGTCTAGACGCAGAAATCCGAAGGAACGGGCTTCTTCTTCTCGTAGAATTTAAGCTCTTCCAACGCGTTCACGTATCTCAAGGCGTTTGAGCGGGCTTTGCAGTACTCCCTGAAGATACGTTGTTTCCTGTCCTTGACTAAGGAGAAGCCGGTGACCGTCTCATTCAACATACCTACTAAGAAGTCCTTCAGCACTTCGATCCGATCGTCGTCGAGACGTCTCGATCTTTTGAACTTGACCTTGGTCTCTAGGATGAATCGCGGGTCTTCGAGCTTAGCCGTGAAGGCTCCTCTTTTCTTGCTGTATCTTGTCTTTATGGACAAATTTTTTCCACTGGATAGTTCCGTTGTCTAATCCTTTCTTTTCTCACTATTAACTTTTACCTCATTCTTGTCTTAAATTTAAATATAACCGGTTTCTTCCAGATTAGCGGTGCCGCCGATCTGGCCGCCGTACGTGTCTGCGGCACGGACGTAAGCCCAGTTTGGTAGAGCAGCGGACCAGCAGAAGTTTTCTGCTAGGCTGAAGCTGTTAACCCGTAGGACAGGAGAAGACTTCTGTCCGGGGAGTGGTCGAGACCGTTGGTAGACTCCATCGGTCGCCAAAACGGTTCGAGTCCGTCCGGCGGCGCCAAAGACTTCTCCATAATCAGCTCTTCAGCTCTTGCAGCTTCTCAGGTAGATAGGTCTTGACCACGTAGTCAAGCCCATATCTAGAAAAAGCTTCTAATTCGCACTTGTTCTTGTGTTTGAGGAAGTCGTCGATCTGACTCTTCCAAGGTTCATCGTTGTACCTCGGGTCCTTCCTCATATCGTAAACTCTCTTTATGTCTATCTCCGTAAGGCGTTCATAGGGCAACTTGTACCGGCGTATGTCTGTGCTGTAAAGCCCCATCCAACGCGCCTCCAGCGTTGCCAGTTCTCTTAGGTGGGCCGCGTTGGCGCTGCCACAGATAATTGTGACCGCTATAGCCATTCCCCAAGGATCAGCGTCGCACAGAATGAAGATAGGCAGACCCAACTCTTGGTTCAGTCGCCTTATCATGTGTCTCGTCGCCCTTGGTGGCTGTCCGGCTGTATGGATGAGGATGGTGTTGAACTTCTTGAAAGCCTTCTCCTCCACCAGCCTCGTAAACATAGCGCCTTTCTCGATCACGATGACCTTGTCAGCGTTAGTCTTTACGAAGTCTGCTCTTGTCAACGCTGGTCCAATCATTAAGCCGTCAGGATGGCTTGTGAGATTAAGCCTATTCCCCTCATAGCCCGGCACCGTATACTCGATCGTTAGGTCGCCGAAGATTGCGCTCCTTTCCTCCGGGAAAACGTTGAAATCCTCACGCGAGTAGTCAAGAACAGTCTCCAGGTCCGTTATCGTGTTGTCGGACTCCTGCTGATCTTTAAAGTTCATATCAAAGGCTTGGGCGGAGTAGAAGACGTCCCTCAACGTTGAGGTCTTGTTAGTTTGTCCAAGCTCGTGTGCAAATCTAGCGGTCCACACTAGCTGCGTAAACGGTCTTAGATGACGTATGTTCCTTGAGCTTCTCTTGAGGCTTCTTTCTCCTAGGATGTATTGCTTCAGCTTTTCGTCGTAGAATATATTCTTCGTCGATCGGCTAGGCATCTGAATCCAAGGGAAACTTCCTTTCACTAGTTGCTCGTAGATCTTTTCCCCTAAACTTTCCAAACTCTTTAGGGTAAGGTCTCTCCTCTCTTTCATCGATCTTTGTCTACTCTTCTTCTGCGCCATAAAGCGTCAAACTCCTTAAGAGTGGTTCGATACTGGGTTCTTCATCTTTGCCAGCTAATTCCTTAGAGAACTGAGCTATTTTAGGCAAATATCTTGAGAATATGTCCAGCCTCTTCTTTTCCCGCTCAATGCTAATCTTCTTCGACAAAAAAAGCGACAATCTGCGGGAAACATCTCTGACCCCGTTCAGAATCTCCCGTTCAACCTCGGGACGATCTGAGACGAACTCCTTCCCAACGGTTTTGTACGGAATCTTTGTTGAACAAATATGCACAATCAGGCCCATGGGCATATCTTGTGTGACCTTATAGTATCTCCAATTTACCCTAGTGTTAGCGACCTTCCAGGCAACGTCGCTTGATTCATCGTAGAGTAAGGGAATTCTATTTGCAAACCTATAAAGCGAGATTCCAGGCTTATTTAGGACGTCTCCGCCGTAGGCGATTCCCACCTCAACTACAAACGGATGACCCGAATAAGCAGACGGCTTCCTCTGTTCCACTGCCACGAACTCGGCGTTCAACTCCTTTCGGATGCCCGCTTCAAGCAACTCCTTCCCGAGAGGGGACAGACATGAAGCGTCTGGCGGTAGAAACTCGGGAAAGTTCTTCATAGCTTGGGCAAGCTTCACCGTTTCTTCTGGACCCAGCGTCTTCGGATCACGGCTCGCCTCTATTCCCGTGTATTCAAGGAACCTTTGAGCTATGCCTTTTCCAACCCGGTGGAAGTGGTTGGTCATGAAGCACACCATGTCTCGGCACTTCGTGACGTTGACGATCCTCTGTATCATTTCAACGTCTACCCCACAGGGATGGGGCAAGATCTCCTTCGGGGGTAGGGGCATCTTGTCTGTTATTCTTTCAAATCTGTATAGCCGCCCCTTAGGATCTACAAATGTGAGGTTCGCGTAAGGGGTTACCATAGCCGTCTGTTTCACATACTCGAGAACCTTAGGCATGGCTTTTGCATAGTCACCTTCAAAAGTAAACTCGATTATTGTGCCATGCCACTTGTCCTTGTTCCTTTCCTTGTCCATCCTCAAGATGATGGGCCTGTTCTTCTGGATATCGATCATCACGTCAAATTCATATATGCTGCTAGTTCCCGTGCTGGAGGTGATATAGGCTGGACTATGGGTTGTGATCTGACCGTAGAGGATAGCCATCTTGCCCCCGAGACCGAAGGTCCCCCTCACCTGCTTCAGCATATATTTGGAACCGTAGAGAATCTGTCCGAAGGCCGATGGAATATGTTCTTGTGGGACCCCGCTTCCGTTATCCATAACCCTGATCCTGTAGATGTTTATGTTTTCATTCACGCTGCTCTCCTGACTAAGTCTAACATAGATCTCTGGAGGGATCCTGTGTAGTTCGCACGCATCCAGAGAGTTTTCTAGGAGCTCCCTGACCGTGGCGTAGACCGCGCGGGATGGGTTGGTGAACCCTGCGAGGTCCCTATTTCTGTAGAAGAAGTCTGCAGGACTTATCTCCGTGAATACCTCTTTCTGAAAGCTCATCACCATTACTCACCGGTTTTCTCTGCGGAAGGCGGGTTCCATATCCGCAACTCTTCCTTCTTCAGTTCTCTCCTCTTTCTATGAAGAAACCCATAAACGGTCTTATGATATCGCCCCTCAATCAGCATTTCAACGGCCTCGCGGGCAGCCTCAAACTGCCCCGGACCCCCAATTATTGAGACCGTATGGCCGTATACGCAGACGTCTGCACCAGTCAACTCCTCTATCAGCCTCCTTGTCTTCCCGTTTTTCCCTATTATTCTGCTCTTTATACGCTGCAATGCGGCCTGTGATCTCTCAAGGAGCTCTCTGAGATCGATCACTTCCAAAGTCACGGTTTCGTCTAGGAGTCTCAGGGCACACTCGGGGGCAAAACCTCGGCCGATAGCGGTGACGACGTCCCTAGCGTGGAAGATCTGAGTAGGGTCATCGGCATCGGGCCTCAACATGATCTCAACATCGCCTTCGCGGCTGTCTATTTTCATGTCGATATTGGTCGTCTCTTCTATACGTGTCTTTGTACTGCCGTTTGGACCTATGAGGACGCCTAGGCGTTCTTGAGGTATCCTGACATGCATCCTTGCTTCAGTCATCTTCTGTAACCCACTTGTATGCCTCATCAATGTCCTTTACTTCTACACCCAGTCCTTGAAAGAAACGGTTTAAGTTTTCTATGTCTCTGCGAAGAAAACGTCCAGCCATTGGATGTTCGAGGATGACGCTTTGGGAGACGTCAAAAATCACTGGTTTTTCCATCCAATTCATGATGTTGTACTCGCTGAGGTCTCCATGCACAAGCCCTGCTTTATACAGCTTTTTAACATATTCTAGTAACTGTCGGTACATGCGTCCGGGATCCAAGGGTGGCTTTTCTCTCAAAAGTGGGGCTCTCACCCCGTTTTCGCCGATGAAATCCATAATCAACACGTTCTTCTCGACATAGATAGGTTTTGGAACGCTGACTCCGGAAGCGTAAGCCTTTGTCATGTTTTTGAACTCTTTTTGGGCCCAAAGATAAACAAGGGAGCGCGTATCTGGTTTGACATGCTTAAATCTAGGATCCCCTTGGATGTTTGTCTGCATGCCTCTCCTAAACTCGGCTGAGGTTGTGAGATATATTTTTATGGCCAACTCTCTTTCGTCGGCTCCGACACCATAATAGATCCTAGCTTCCTTACCAGACTCTACGACTCCGTGTATTCTTTTTATGACGCCTTGATTAAGTAGGCGATACACGGTCATAAGTGTCGGCCGGTCGAAGACCTCCTCCAAAGCCTCATACTCTTCAGACCTCTTGGTCTTCGCCAACTGTTCTCTTTCATAGCGTTTTTCCGTTCTATGAAGTCTCTTCTCAACTCTACTCTTAACCGACAAGGACTCCTCAACTACAGTTTGAGATAACCCTTCTTCTTCAGCCATTCTGTTTGGCTCGCCGTATACCTCCAGACGACATCGCCCCGTGTATCGCTCTGGAAGTCCCAAGGTGCCACAATAACGGTGTCGCCTGCCTTGATCCAGACCCTTCTCTTCATTTTGCCCCTGATCCTGCAGAGTCGGGCTTTTCCATCCATGCATTTGACCAGAACTCGATCAAAACCTAAAAGCTTGTCCACTATGCCCAATACTTCCCAAGGATCCGGGAGCTTGAGTTTACCGATCTCTTCCTCGGTTATTACTTTCTTCTTACCCGTGTACTGTCTTAGCTCCTTTAATCTTCATACTCTTTAAGAGAATATGGTTTCTCATTTTTAAATCATAGCTTAAAACCGAAGAAAGCTTAGACTCTAACAATCTGAGCGTGGGGTACGCCTGAAATAAGAGTCACGGCTTTGGGATGCACAATCCCCTCTCGAATGGCTGCCTTGACAATGGTGGCGCCTACAAGATTCGCTGTCGTGGCGCCTCTTAGCGCCTCAACAGCCTCCCCAACGTAGACAAGGTCGCCACCATAGAAGCTACTCTTGACCTCAAAAATTATTTTTCCGTGTTTCAGCGTCTTACCTAAGAGCTCCGAATCGCAACAGGCTACCAGGATGTGTTTCCCCTGCTTTATGACGTTGACATACACGTTTGAGGTCAAGCTCTGCTCAGTTACTGTCTTTCCTTCTTAGAATATCAATCTTATTCATCCAATATTCGATCGACTTCGGATGGGATTCACGCGAAAAGCGAACTGATTTGAAAACCACAGTCGCCGTCTTATAGAACTATGCAGTATGTAACTAGTTTTGCGTTCAATCCCTTTGAAAGGCGCTGATTAGACCCATGAAAAAGTAAGAAAAACAGTGCTGAAGAATCCTGCCTTCTTTGACTTGGAAAAATGCCTTATCTATTCTTGATCAGCACTATCTGACTGACGACTTAGCACCACACGCATCACAGACGAGAAAACGGATTCTGCCTTCCCGCACCACTCTTGTATCCGGTTGCTTACAAACTGGACACAAGACTTCCTTTTCAACGAAGCTTCTCACAAGCTTCTCAATCGGCTCATTGCTGAACCTTCCCTTAAACACGGCATAGTCGCCTTCTATCACGCCTGAAGTACCGAGCTCCTTCGACAAATACTTCAAGACAATTGTAGGATCTCTGCGTATCCGATCGGAAATCTCCCTGAAATTGTAGAGAAAGGTTCTGTTCCCACTCATTTCACTCTTAGGCTTCGGGACCTCAAACCTATCCCTTGCATAAACCTCCTTGGGAAGTTTGGAATATGCCCGCTTAAGAAGACTTGAGTAGCTTCTCTCAGACGCCAACCCGACCTTCACCCTCCACATCTTTTGTCAAAATGCTGTAAAAGACTTTATGCTCAAGTTTATAAGAATAGAGGAGTTAGAACCAGCGTTGAAAGGTGTCTGATTGACACAAACATTTGAAGTCAAAAACCCAGCGCTCGCACCCGAAGGCGTTTCCTTGATTCAATGGGCTGAAGCCCATATGCCTGTCCTGCTCAAGATCAGAGAAAGATTCAAAAAAGAAAAGCCCCTTGAAGGGGTCAAAATATCCGCGACGCTACACGTAACAAAGGAGACTGCCGTCCTTGTGAGAACGCTCAAGATGGGCGGAGCAGTTGTTGCCCTGAGCGGGAGCAACCCTCTATCAACGCAGGACGAGGTTGCAGCTGCTCTTGCCGAGGAAGGCGTTGGTGTCTATGCTTGGAGGGGCCAGACGGATGAAGAATACTACAAGTGCATAAATCATGTAATTGAACATCGCCCCCAGATAATTCATGATGACGGTGCAGATACCATATGCACCATTCATGAAAAATTTCCACTTCTCGCACGAAACGTGATCGTGGCTCAGGAAGAGACAACGACCGGAGTGGTCCGTCTCAGAGCGATGGAAAGACGTGATGAATTGAAGTTTCCTATCATTGCCGTTAACGACGCGAAGACTAAGCGTCTATTCGACAACAGGTACGGCACAGGACAATCCACCATCGATGGTATACTGAGGGCCACCAGTATTCTACTGGCAGGAAAGACCTTCGTAGTCGTCGGATACGGCTGGTGTGGACGAGGAATAGCCATGAGGGCAAGGGGCATGGGCGCCAACGTAATCGTCACCGAAACAGATCCGATAAAGGCGTTGGAGGCGATTATGGACGGCTTCATCGTAAAGCAGATGGATCAGGCAGCAGAACTGGGAGACATCTTTGTCACGGCAACAGGCTCAACAAAGGCGATACGCAAAGAACACATGGCGAGAATGAAGGACGGCGCCATTCTGGCTAACGCGGGTCACTTTAACGTTGAAATCTGGTTACCTGACCTTGAAGAGCTTTCAACAGAAAAAGAGACAATACGACCAAACGTTGACAGATACAAACTGAGGGACGGTAGGAGACTGTACCTGCTCGGCGAGGGGCGTCTTGTAAACCTCGTATGCGCCGAGGGCCATCCGCCAGATGTGATGGATATGAGCTTTGCAAACCAAGCGTTGTGCGCTGAGTACGCTGTAAAGCATAAAAAAGAACTGAAAAGAAAAATCTATGACGTTCCTGAAGAGATTGACTATGCTGTTGCGAAGCTTAGGCTAGAGAGCATGAGCGTTGCTATAGACCACCTAACCGAAGAACAGAAGAAATACATAGAGAGCTGGAAACTAGGCACCTAGCACTTCCACATGTGATAGAGGGGTGGTTGACTTCAAAAGCAAATTCTATTTGACTACAGCCATCGATTATGTCAATGCACCTCCACACCTCGGTCACCTATATGAGAAGGTGTGTGCGGATGTGATCTCAAGATTTCACAGGCTCAAAGGAGACGATGTACTCTTTCTGACAGGTACTGATGAGAACGCTCAAAAAAACGTGCAAGCGGCGAGAGAGGCAGATGTACCTGTTAAGTCGTTTGTCGATAAAAATGCCGAAAAGTTCAAGGAACTGTGCAAAATCTTTGACATTTCAAACGATGACTTCATCAGAACTACTGAAGAGAGGCATACGAAAGTTGTCAAGCTAATCTTCCAGAAACTGTTTGATAACGGCGACATCTACAAAGGATATTATGAAGGATTGTATTGCTCTGGGTGTGAGGAATTCAAGTCAGAGGAAGACTTGGTAAATGGAAAGTGTCCAGAGCACGACAAAAAGCCAGAGCTGGTGAAAGAGGAAAACTATTTTTTCAGACTGAGCAAGTATCAAAACAGCTTATTGAAACTGTTATCGGGCAAGCATTTTGTCTTGCCTTTAGAAAAAAGAAATGAGCTTCTTGAAAGATTGAAAGGCGGGCTGAAAGACCTTTCAGTGACTAGGCCAAACCTGAACTGGGGCACCACTGCACCCATCGATCCAAAACATAAGATATACGTATGGATCGATGCGTTGACTAATTACATTTCTGCCCTGGGTTATCCAGACAATGAGAAGTTTAAGAAATATTGGCCTGCCGATGTGCATTTGATAGGTAAGGGAATCAACTGGTTCCATTCAGTGGTCTGGCCAGCTATCTTGCTTTCAGCCGACATCCCGTTGCCGAGGCTAATCCTTGTCCACGGCTACATAACGGTGAAAGGGGAAAAGATGAGTAAGTCTAAAGGCACCGTGGTCAACCCTCTGGAGCTTGCCGAGAAATATCAGGTCGATGCAATCAGATATTATCTCTTAAGAGAGATTGCGTTTGGTGAAGACGGCGATTTCACCGAGGAGAATCTAATAGAAAGAACGAATAACGAGCTGGTTGCCAACATTGGCAACTTCATCCATAGGACTCTGACTTTCGTCTCGAAGAATTTCGGCGGCATAGTTCCCAAACTAGAGCACTTCGATGAAGACGATGAGAAATTCAAGGAAAGAATCGATTCTTTGAAAGAGGAGGTAGAAAAGAGGATGGAGGAATTTGAGTTGGATAAAGCCTTGAAGGAAATAGCAGAATTCTCGGCTATGGGCAATCAATATTTCCAACAGAAAGAACCGTGGAAGACCAAGGATCCTAGTTGTTTGTACCTTTGCGTCAATGCTGTTAGGTTATTGGCTATCCTGCTTGAACCCTTTATGCCAAACGCTGTGGAGAAATTGTGGTCTCAGCTTAGTTTGGAAGGTTCTGTCCACGAACAGAATTGGAATTCTGTGTCTGAGTTTCTGATAGAAGCAGGTCACAAGATCGGTAAGCCTGAAATATTGTTCAGGAAGTTAATCAGCAACTAAACGACATCACGCCCTTGTGTTTATATGCCAAGAACATTTGGCTCTGTGATAATGCTGTCCACTCTGCTTATTCATATAACGTTGAATTGCGAAGATGACGGCGCCTAAGGGAAAAACCAGAGCCAAAAAGCTTCGTCAGAAGACTTTTAGATATTAAATTGGCTCTCTCAATAACTTCTGTTTTGCTTTACTTGCATTCTTGTTTTCCCAAAGTTCTCCAATAAGGAGGTCGCGGATTGCTGAACGGACCACATCGCCCCTATTGGGATAGAGGTCGTTCTCGATCAATTCGTCAAGGTCTTTGATATATGATTCGGGTAAATAGATGGTGATGGGCTTCATAGCGGTAGAAAAGACTGAAGCCCGATCGGCTATTAATCTATTTGTGTTTATCTTGTGTATATAATTGAAATACGACTGAAATACGCGGGACCAAGTATATTTAAGCTATATGTATCTCAATTACCGATATCGTGAAAATCTTCAGCTTCTTCCTTAGTTTTTTAGTCATTTATTGCTTATTTTTTGTTCAGCGTACGGTTTCCGCTGCTAAATACGTTGGGTATGCCTGCTTTATCTGGATTATCCTAACCCTTCCTTCAAGTTCCTCCTCGGTTTTTAGCGTTATGGGTTTATAGGCGAAGTTTCTTCCTATCCACGATCCGTTCTTATGTTCGTCGACAAGAATCGGACCTTTCCAGTTAAGCCATTTTCTGTTCTTTTCTAGAGCAATTTCCTTATGTTTCTCGCCGATTCTCTTGCTTCGTTCTTTTATTATTTTTTGAGGTATTTGCATAGCGTTCCTCGCTGGAGTATTAGGCCTCACAGAGAATTTTGACAGGTTAAGTATGTCCGGTTCAACTTCTTTCAAAAGACGTAGTGAACTTTCAAATGCCTCTCCCGACTCACCTGGGAAGCCGCAAATGATGTCTGTGGAGAGAGTGATTCTTGGCATCCTCTTTCGGAAAGATTCAACCACCTCCTTGAAGTCGTCCACCGCATACGGGCGGTTCATTCTCCTTAGGACTTCGTCATCTCCGCTTTGAACCGGTATGTGAAGAAACTTGAAGATCTTTGGATCCACGTAAGCTTTCACTAGTTCGTCTAGAATTTCAAGGGCACTGTTTGGATTCATCATCCCAACCCGGACATAGAACTCTCCCTTCAGTTCCACGACTCGATTAAGCAGATTAGCTAGATTTTCCTCAATGTCTCTTCCGTATGTACCGATGTCTTGGGATGAAAGCCACACCTCCTTAGCTTCTAAGTCTAGGTCTCGTCTTATTCGTGCTAGAACGTCTTCAACACTGTAGCTTCTCAGTCTTCCTCGTGCGTGGCGTACGCAACAGTACGAGCAACTTCCGAGGCAACCGTAGGAAACGGGCACGATGGAAATGACTCTGTTTCTGAAGATCTTTGGAAGAAGACAAGGAGGCTTTAGGTCGTTCTTTAGGTCGATGATCCTCTGTCCACGTTTCACTTTCTCTAAGGCATCAACGATTCCGGTTCCAGATGCTGGCCCTAAGGCGGCGTCGAAGTTTATCTCGCTTTTTAACCGCTCAAAGTTTATTAGTGGAAGGCATCCAGTCACGATGAGCTTCTTGTCTTTTGGAGCCTTCTTGAGTAGACTTATCATTCGGTTCTCAGTCGTCATCTTCACGGCGCAGGTATTGTAGACCAAGGCTTCGGCGTCTTCGATCGTGTTGGAGATCTCGTAGCCAGCCTTGGAAAGGCAACCAGCGATAACTTCTCCATCGGCAAAGTTTGTTGAGCATCCATGAGTTTCCACGTAAACTCGATTGAGCAAGTCTTTCATCCACTTAATCTTTGATTTTAGAAGAAAATAAGGCATTAAATGCTGTTTTACGTCTGGCCAGCTTTATCAGGAAGCGCTGCTAAGCCAACTAGTGAAAATGTATATCGACGGAATTCGTAGTTGGACGAACTTGACACATGGGGAATCATACTGTGTATAGTTAAAAATAGGACGTTAATTGAAGTATTTGATTAGTTTAGGTGACAAGGCGTGATCAGTCCAAGGGCAAGGGTGGATTCAACTGCTCATGTGGATCCTGAAGCACAGATCTCCGAAGGTTGCGTCATTGGACCATGTGTCCACGTCTACGGCAAAGTTTTCTTTTCACGAAACGTTTGGGTGGAGCCTAACGTGGTAGTCTACGGTCCAGTTGAGATAGGTGAAGAATCATATATCGGTTCGAACTCTTTGATAGGCTTCCCCTCGAGCGACGAGTTGGAAGCAATCCGCGCGAGGATGGATCTAAGACCGAAACTCATGGGAAACAGGCTTACCAAAATAGGGCGGAAGGTCACCATTCGTTCAAACTGCGTCATATATTCGGGGCTCGAGATCGGCAACGGTGTACGCTTCGGCCACAACGTCACTGTTCGGGAAAACGTGAATATTGGTGAAGAAACCTTGATCGGGACAAACTCCGTAGTAGATGGTTACTGCAAGATTGGACGAAAAGTCTCCATCCAGACCGGCGTCTACATGTCAAAGTATTCGATCATCGAGGATCACGTTTTTTTAGGGCCTAATTGCGTCCTAACGAACGACCTCTATATGATGCAGAAGGAGTACAAGCTTAAGGGTCCTACGATAAAGTCCGGTGCAAGTGTAGGCGCCAACGTCACAATCTTTCCAGCGGTAACCGTAGGAGAAGGGGCGGTGATCGGAGCTGGCGCCGTCGTTAGGGATGACGTTGCTGCTAGGACAGTGGTCGCTGGTGTTCCGGCGAAAAAGATAAAAAACGTCCCCCACAATTGGCGTATAACACGAAACCAAAAGGGTAATTAAATAAGGTAGAAGAAGACACCTAGCACTAAACAATAAAGGATGAACAAGAGACTTGAAAAAGACCACCGCTAGTCTGCTCATTGTGATGGTTCTCCTAGTCTTCGCGTCATCATCTTCTAATGTCATCTCAAGTTCATCAACTCCTTCGATTAAACTGCTGCACGTAATCGAGGTAAAGAACGGCGGGCTGCTCATAGTAAACGATACGGTTATGATTGATAATAATGGTGACAAACCTCTTGATAATTTTAGAATAGGTTTTCCCGAGTATTTGAGGCAAGCTTTGGATTCTGTATCTGCCTACTCGTACAGCGGGGAGGCGCTTTCTGTCGTTGAGAACGTGAGTTTGGGAGGACAGGGAATCTATGGATTCCAAGTAAATCTGACCAAACCTGTTGACGTTGGAGAGAAGTACAACTTCACTATTACCTTCGTGTTTTCCCGGCTGGTCTGGATGGAAAGCAGTATCGGAGCTTATGTGGCGTTATTCCCGGAATATCCTTCGATTCCATATGAGGCAACCGAGTGCAATGCCACTGTTATACTTCCGACAGGAGTCACCCTTTACAATAGCATTTGGGAATATAATGGGACAGCTGTAACGAGTATCTCTGCGCGTCAGTTACCCCCATATTGGAATGTGACAGGTTACGTCAGTTTCTCAGATTCGATGCTCCTTATCTCATGCGACTGGGCGAAACGCGTGATCGTCCTAGATTCCTCAGCCCAGATCATATTCGAAGACACCTACCATCTTTCCAATATAGGATATGTATCTCTCACATCGATGACCTTTTTCCTTCCAAAAGATGCTAAGGACATCAAAGGTTACGATGCCTTCTTTGGTGAGATTAAAGTGACGTCAAATATTGTGGCAAATCAAATAGTAGCAACAGTCGATCGATCGGTCGACCCTCGTTTTCCAGGCGTTGACCCGGGAGGCAATTGCACTTTTACTCTAAGATATGTGCTGCCTGCTGAATCGCCCTATCTTGCCCGGGAAGGCATGTGGGACTACCGACTTGAAACGAAGTTCTTTGAGAACCTTCAATATACTATTAGAGAACTGACTGTGGAGATCGTGCCTCCGGAGGGGGCGGTGTTTCTCAGCTATCCACGCGTGCGCACGCAATATCCAGCGTTAAACGGAAACCTGAACAAGGGAGGTTATCAAGAATCTCTGACGTATAAGCTATACAACGTTACTCTGTTTCAGGACCTGAATCTTGCAATAGAGTATAGGTACATGATCTTTTGGTCAGCATATCGTCCGACGCTGTGGCTCAGCATCGCCATCGCAACCATATGTTCCGTTCTAGTAATTCGAAGGCGCAGTCGTCCGCCGACTCACCGGTTGCCGGAAAAGAACCTTCAGGTACTGAAAGCTTTCGTTGAAATATGTAGCGAACGGGCGGCCCTCAGATCCGAGTACAATTCGTCGGAAGAGAACTTTGATGTGGGAAAGATGCGGAAGAAGGAGTATAAACGAAGGCAAGGAATACTCCAGCAACAACTTCGCGATCTGGACAGACAGTTTGTGCTTCTGAAGAGGGATGTTCAGTCGATAGAGCCAAGGTTCAGAGAAGTCGTCCGCCAAATAGAAGTCGCGGAGACCGAGATAGAGTCTTCTCGACTGAACATAAGCAAACTCAAGACACAGTACCGTTCTGGTAGCCTCTCAAAGGAAGCCTACGAGAAGCTCAGGGATGACTATGAGAGAAGATCCGACCGAGCTCAAACGGCGATTGACGATGCCATCCTGAGGCTGCGAGGAGAAATTAGGTAACCTCAACCTAAACTGCTAATATTCAACCAGCTCTCCAAAGGCCTTGTTTCGGCAATTCTATGTTTGTCGATAATTAACGCTTTTTATCAGCTACTCCATGTGGCTTGGCGTGTCTGCCTTTTCAAACCTCAATCAGGGAATCTTGCGAGCAACATAAAATCGATTGAACCAACTTTAAGCCTCAGCAATATGAAGATATAATCGCTGTTGCAGTATTATTATGAAGGTAAAATGCTAAACTGCTCCAATATTAGAAAGGACTTTCCCATTCTGAAATCCGGGGTTATATACTTAGACAACGCGGCGAGCAGTCTAACTCCTGAACCTGTTCTGCAGAAGATGCTGGACTTTTACCATAATTACAGAGCTAATGTAGAAAGAGGCGTACACAGGCTCTCACAAAAGGCCAGCGAAGAGTATGAGCTGGCCCATCTTAAAGTAGCCGAGTTCATCAACGCCAAATCCGACGATGAAATCATAATGACTAAGAACACCACCGAGGGCATAAACGTCGTCGCAAGCGGCTTAGAATGGAAGAAAGGAGACAAGGTTGTTACGACGCTCCTAGAGCACCATTCAAACCTAATCGTTTGGATGAGATTGAGGCAAAGATACGGCGTAGAGGTTGAAGTGGTCAGACCAGACGAAGATGGTCGGCTCGATATCAGTAGCTTCGAAAAGGCGATCGATAATAGAACGAAGCTAGTAGCCGTGACCCACATTTCAAACGTCTTAGGCGTCATAACACCTGTCGAAAAAATTGCCAGAATCGCCCACGATCACGGCGCACTCTTTCTTATAGATGGAGCCCAGTCTGTACCGCACCTGAAGGTTGATGTTCAAGAGATAGGATGCGACTATCTTGCTTTTTCCGGACATAAGATGCTAGGTCCTACAGGCGTGGGCGTCCTGTACATGCGTGCAGATCTGATCGATAAGATGGAACCTCTCTGCATTGGAGGAGGGACCATAATCGAAGTCGGCTCTGATCACTACACTTTGACCACAAGTTCTAAGAAGTTTGAGGCGGGCACCCCGGCTATAGCGGAAACCATCGGCTTAGGCGCAGCTACCGACTACCTGAAAAAAATCGGCTTAGACAACATCATGAACTATGAGAGGCAACTTACAAAAAAGATGCAGAAAGGACTTGCTGAGGTTCCAAATGTTGAGGTCTACGGTCTCGTAGACCCTGAACAGAGGATAGGAATAGTTCCCTTCAACGTGGGCAGCCTCTCTCCTCATGATGTGGCGTTGGCGCTCGATGTGTCAGCAAACGTTATGGTTAGGTCAGGCCATCATTGCGCTATGCCCTTAACAAAGGAGTTATTAAAAAAACCCAACGGGACTGTTAGAGCGTCCTTATACCTTTACAATACGGAGGAAGAAATAATCAGACTGATTTCCGCCGTTGGAGAGATCGCAAGTTCTTGAGGAGTGATTCTTTGATGAGTGGTGTTGAAGACCTGATTAAGGCCCATGAAGGCCTCAAGAAGGAGGTTTACCTCGACATTGAGAACTCTAACTTTGTTCCCAAAGAAATAGTACAGGCCATGATCCCCTACTTCTCCGAAAAAGCGTATGGAAACCCAACCGTAACCCACAAACCCGGATGGATGGCCTACGAAGCGATCATGGGGGCTTCCGAACAAATCGCCTCGTACATCGGAGCAGCCTCAGCTGAAGAGATTGACTTCACTCCTAGCGAAACAGTGTCCAACAATCTTGCTCTAATAGGAACAGCCTTGGCGAACAGAGGCAAGGGCAAGAAGATGATCATCTCAGAGATAGAGCCGTTGAGCATAGTTTTTGCGTCGGACCTACTCAAAAGACAGGGTTTCGAAATCGTCAAGGTCCCAGTCGATAAGGAAGGGTTCGTAGACCTAGGAAAGATTCAAGATGCTGTTGACGAAGAAACAGTTCTAGTAAGCCTAATGCTGGTCAACAATGAGATTGGAACCATTGAACCAATCAAAAAAGCCGGCGAGATAGTCAAGGAGAAAAACCCAGAAATACTGTTCCACTCGGACGCTTCTGATGCCTATGGAAAAATACCCTTAGACATCAAAGCGCTAGGAGTCGATCTGATGACCTTAAGTAGCAGCAAAATACTCGGTCCAAGGGGCGTCGGCGTCCTATACGTCAGAGAGGGCGTGAAGGTTAACAGAATTCTGGAAGGACAGATCGGAACCCAAAGACTCTGGCCAGGCGTAGAAAACACACCTCTAATAATGGGTTTCTTGAAAGCGTCGGAACTAGCCTTCAAAGCCTTCGATGCAGATGTCTCACATATGAAGAAGCTTAGAGACAGTCTCATCGATGGAATTCTTGGCGAGGTATCTGAAACCGTCTTGAACGGCCCGAAGGGAGACAAAAGAGCCCCTGATAACATTAACATAAGCTTCCTACACTGCGAGGGCGAGGCGTTGACAATCGAGTTGAGCTTGAACGGCGTCTATGTTTCCAGCGGAAGTGCGTGCACCAGACTCCTTCTACAGCCAAGCCACGTTTTGACAGCCGTAGGGCGAAGATTTGAGGAAGCACACGGTAGCGTCTTGATGAAGGTCACTAGATATCACACAGAGGATGATGTTGAACACGTGTTGCGCGTCATTCCGAAGGCCGTCGAACGGCTAAGAAAGATAAGTTCAATAAAAGGTGACTAGTCTGTCGAGAGTTCCACTACCCTACAGTTCAAAGATTCTGGAGCTTTTCAGAAATCCGAAGAATCAAGGAAGGATGGAAGACGCGACCGTCACAGCTTTGGCGGGAAGTCCTGCTTGCGGGGACATGATAGCCTTCTATTTGAAGATAGACGCTAACGAAGTCATCGAAAAAGCCACGTTTGAAAGTTATGGCTGTGCGGCAAATATTGCAACCGCAAGCATAACGACTGAAATGGTCAAAGGAAAAAAGACCGAAGATGCGTGGAAGATTTCCTGGAAACAGGTTGCGGATGAGGTCGGCGGCTTACCGGCAGTCAAGTACCACTGCGGGATTCTGTCGGTGGGTGCGCTTAGAAGAGCGATCAGAGCATACTACAAAATGAGAGGCGAGAAACCAAGTTGGTTACCGACCGAGTTAACAGTTGAGGAGAAGCATGCCTTAGAGGAGGAGGAGTTGGCTGAAGCCCTTTCAAAGAGACTAGAGAAGCAGTAAAGGGGGGACGTGAATGGTTCTCGTAGAAGAATATGTCAGTCGAATCTATGAGGCATGCGGAGAAGGAAAAGACTTCATAGTTGTTCTAAAGCATGCCAAGAGAGAGGAAGCTGTTAGAAAGATATTGGCAAAATGCGAAGCAAAACGTCTGCTTTCGCGGGTTTTGACTCTATGTCTATACAAAGGTAAAGAAATTAGCGTTTCGATTACAGGTAAACTTGTTGTCAAAGGCTCAGAAGGTGCGAAGAATGTGGAAGGTGTCTTGGAGGAGTTGCTTAAGTAGTTCAAGTAGCCTCATAGACCCAAGCCTCCTCCTGTTCCGTCAATGATTTGTGGTAATTTTTTCACTTGCGGAATATGCAAGGTTTATATATTGTAGTAATGTCTAGGCGTCTCCATCTTCAAGGATGTGATATGAACGTCGTCGGACAAACTTCGTACTATAGATGAGATTAACGGAAAGATTCGAAAGGGTGAAGCCGTCGTTGTAACAGCAGACGAAATGATTAAACTCGTCGAAAGCAAGGGAGTGGAGGTAGCGGCCGAAGAGGTCGACGTCGTTACGACGGGAACACTAGGCGCAATGTGCTCCTCAGGAGCCGTTATCAATCTAGGGCACTCAGACCCCCCTATCAAGATTAGTAGGGCATGGATAAACGATGTAGAGGTTTCCCATCCGGGCGCCGCAGTCGATCTATACATCGGCGCGACACAGATGTCTGAAACTAGACCTTTAGAGTATGGCGGGGGTCACGTCATCGAAGATCTGGTGGGCGGTAGGGAGGTGGAGTTGAGGGCCACAGCCTACGGAACCGACTGCTATCCGAGGACGTGGCTGGAGACAACGCTAACCAAGGATGATCTAAACCAATTCTACTTGCTGAATTTCCGGAACTGCTACCAACGCTACGTCTGCGCCACGAACAGTCGCGACGAGATCATTTACACATACATGGGCAAACTTCTGCCTCGCTTTGGCAACGCAACTTTTTCGGGTTCAGGGCAGCTAAGTCCTCTCATGAAGGATCCAGATTATGAAACTATAGGTGTAGGCACCCGAATCTTCTTGGGCGGAACACAAGGCTACGTGATAGGAGAAGGAACGCAGCACGATCCCGGAAACCATCTAGGGACGATAATGGTACGCGGAGATTGCAAGAAGATGAATACAGAGTTCGTACGCGGCGCTTCTTATACAAGGTATGGAACGACGCTCTATGTGGGCATAGGTATACCAATACCGATACTGAATGAGGGGTTGGCTAAGAAAGCCAGCTTAAGAGACGAGGAGATCTACACCGACGTAGTCGACTACGGTGTACCGCGTAGAGATCGCCCAAAATTAAGAAGAGTGAACTATGAAGAACTGAAGTCAGGCAAGATCGTAATTAATGGTAAGGACGTTAAGGTGAGTTCCCTCTCAAGTCTAAAAGGAGCCAAATTGGTTGCTGAGACGTTGAAATCTTGGAT